>OHAJ01000354.1_pt1 | contig 33406 bp, 18 predicted proteins | sample 1577101 | NCBI WGS metagenome assembly OHAJ01 (sample SAMEA3541531, study PRJEB24748) | human gut metagenome | biome: human gut; feature: human-associated habitat; material: faeces | place: China | collected 2012
AGCAGGGTCATTTTGCTAAAAATGACGATTAGCTTGTTGGAAACACATTTCCCAATCCCAATGAATGTAGCGCGGACGCTGTGGTTATATCGTCATGAAAGATGCAGTCAGTGTCCAATTGAATACAGAAGAGCGGATAATAGCGTTCAGATTTCCATGCATCTTTACACTTTTTTCGCTTCACCATCCACCATCGGGAATACAATCCGCACCTCGAAAATATCCTTCATCACGTTCATGGTGCAGTGCCCTTGGTGTTTTTCGCAAATCATGCTGATGCTTTTTGTGCCGAAACCGTGGTAGCGCTTGTCCTGTTTGGTGGTCAGCGGCAGATTGTTTTCAAACTGCGGCGCAGTAAGCAAATAGTTCTCTTCCTGAATGACAAACGTGCCGCAAGTGCTTTGACCAGTAAGGCTGATGAGACGTTTGCTGGGAATTTTGATTTGCTCAACAGCTTCGATGGCATTGTCCAGCAAATTGCTGAATAGGGAGAAGATTTCTGCATCAGAGAGAAACTGCAGCGGCTGTCCGTCGATGCTGCATGTCAGCGTGATACCCTTCTTTTCGCAAAGGAGACTGCGATTCGTCAGCACAATATCCAGTGCATGATTGCCGGTTTTGAAAATAGAATCGTAGATGTTGACGGTTTCTTGAAGCGCCTTGACTTCATCGGGCGGAATCACGCCGTTCAGCGCGGAAATTTGATGCTTCAGGTCATGGCATTTTACGTTAATGAGGTCGATGATGTCTTTTTCAATTTGAAATTGCTTGCTGTCGTCTTCCGCCATTTGCAGCACGGTGCTCTTTTCGATTTCTGCCTTGCGTGCAGCAAGCCAGCCAAATTCCACATAGAAGGACAGCAGTGCCGTTAAGCAGGAAAATACCATAATATAACTCTGCACTGACGGAAAACCGATGGCTGCACGATGCGCAAAGGAATTTAAGAAAATTGTAACCAGCACGGCGATACAGCTGACAACAATCTGTATGCGGTTGTTGAGCATCGTTCCCCGGTAGTCAGCTTTTCGAATCATGGTGAAATAGAGGATAACATAATATCCCGCCGTGATGCAAATCAGCATGAGTGCTTTGAGAAGTGGGTGCATGGAAACGCTGATGAAACGTACTAATAGCAGATACGTTCGCTGACTCATGTGCTGCATACAGTAACCGGCAGTGGAACAGAACAGCATGGCCCAGAAATCGCATTCAAAGCAGAAGCCAATGGACAGCAGCGATAGGCAATACAGCAGAAAACTATCCAGCACACGGAAAAGCAGAGTCACGGTATCGTCCGGCGGAAGGGCGTAAACAAAGGCATCAGAACAGCATTTGTAGAGGATGACCACGCCGGTACAGCAAAGCAGACGAAGCGGAAACATTTTTTTTCGGGGCAGTTTCATCGCGACAATATAAACGGCGACAAAGAGGGCAGAAAGATAACTAAAAGAGCCCCAGATATTGGTCAGATTCATTGAGTATTTGCCCTCCGTTCGCAGAATTGGGTCATTGCGGCAAGAAAGTCCTTGCGCCGGGGATGAGAAATTGCAAGCGGCGTTTTGCCGACATAGACGGTATAGCCATCAATGCGGCGAATGTATTGCAGATTGACCAAATAGCAGCTGTTGCAGCGGAAAAAACCGTGCGGAGACAATTCCTTCTCCACGTTTTTGAGTGTCCCGTACGTTTCGTAATCATGAGAAAGTGTGTGGTAAATCAGCGTGTGCGACACTACCTCCACATAGAGCAGCTCACTGAGCGGCAAGTGGGTGTTGCCGTCCGCGGTAGGAATCACCACGCTCTGCTGACGGCGCTGCTGCTGTGTCTGGCAGTAGCGAAGAACCTTCTGCATTTTCAAATAGAACGCATCGTAATCCAAAGGCTTCAGAATATAATCCAGTGCACTGACTTCATAGCCGTTAATAGCATAGCGCGCAAGGTTCGTGACAAAGACCAGTGCGACGTTGCTGTCGATTTCACGCATTCTGCGCGCTGCGGACAAGCCGTCCATGTTTGGCATTTCAATGTCCATAAAAATCAAGTCAAACTGCGAATGAAACGCGAACAAAAACTGCTGGGCATCGGGATAATGCGATAAATCAAATACTTCCTTGCTTTGCAGCGACAGCTTTTCCAGACAGGCGGTCAGCTGGTCATCGGCACTTTGATCATCCTCGACAATAGCAATGCGAATCATGGCTGCCTCCCTCATCGCGCAGTAGCTGTGCAGATACGGCTATCTGGCACTATTTCACGAAAAAACGGTGCAATGCATGATGATTATAACAACCACCTGCTCAAAAGTCAAGTTTATGGGGAGAAAATGCAAGGATACGCGAAAAACAGCACAAAACGGGAGGGAAATGCTAAGATACAGCCATCCGATGATTGCGGAGAGGCAATCAATCAAAAGGAGGAGGAATGAAACATGAAGAGAACGGTTTCCAAGTGGCTGTCGATTCTCAGCTGCACGGCGTTGCTGTATACGTCGATTCCTGCGGTGTTTGCGGAAGGCACGGTGGAAGAATCGCTGATGCCGGTGACGGGCGCGCAGACGGGTTTTGTGCTTTCGCAGGGAAAGTACTACGCTGACTTCGCGAATTTGGCGCAGGAACGCGCGTCGGCAAAGGCGCTGAATATTCAGTTGGCTGAAGAAGGCTTTGTGCTGCTCAAGAATGACGGTGTGCTGCCGCTGGATAGTGCGACGACGAAGGTGTCCATGTTCGGTTTCCGTGCTGCCAACATCATGATGGGCGGCGGTGGCTCTGGCTCTGGCCGTCCGGGGCAGTACGGTGTGCCGAAAACCTCGCTGGAAGATGGCATGAAGCAGGCGGGCTTTGATGTCAACGAACGTCTGCTGTCCTTTTACAGCACAAAGTCGGCAGAAGTGAAGCCGACGGATATTCCGGATTCCATCGCCTACACTTACGATACTTACAGCGATGCAGCGCTGGTGGTTGTTTCCCGTTCCGGCTCGGAGGGCAGGGATGAAGTGACTTACGGCTATGCGCAGGACGAGAATGCTGACCCGAATGCGCACATGCTGGAGCTGACGGACACGGAAAAAGATCTGATTCGCTACGTGAAGGCGAATTTCCCCAAAGTCATCCTGATTGTCAACTCCTCCAATGCGATGGAGCTGGCGGAAGTGAATGCGCCGAAGACGGAGGACAACCTCGGCGTTGATGCGATTCTCTGGGTGGGTCATACCGGCAACGACGGCGCGGCGGCAATCGGCAACATCCTCTCTGGCAAGGTTTCTCCGTCCGGCCGCACTGCAGATACTTACGCGGTCGATTTCACCAAAGATCCGACGTTCACGAATTTCGGCTCGAATGGGCAGAACTTTGAAAACGGCGAGCGCATGAACAACAACGTCTATGTCGACGATACGATGACAGATTATCACTCCGTGGAATACCGCGAAGGCATTTATGTCGGCTACCGTTATTATGAGACGAAGGGACACGATGCCGGCGAAGCATGGTATGACGAGAACGTCGTGTATCCGTTCGGCTATGGTCTGAGCTACACCACCTTTACGCAGGAAATCGAGGGGGACATTGCGCCGACTGGTGTGATTCATGCGGCGAATGAAACCATCACGGTGAAGGTTCGTGTGACGAACACGGGCGATGTGGCAGGCAAGGACGTTGTGCAGCTGTACTACACCGCGCCGTACACCGAGGGCGAAATTGAAAAGGCGTATGTCAATCTGGCAGCGTTCGGCAAGACGAAGGAGCTTCAGCCCGGCGAGAGCGAAGTGGTGACGCTGCAGTTCGTGGCACAGGATATGGCATCGTTTGACTGGAACGACGCCAACGCCAACGAGTTCCGCGGCTACGAACTTGAAGCTGGCGACTATGTGCTGTCCATCCGCCGCAACGCGCATGAAGAAATCGCGTCGATTACCCGCACGGTTGAAACGGGCTTGCAGTGCGTGACTGACTACACCACGGGTGCGGAAATCAAGCCGCTCTTCTCCGGCGATGAAGGACTGGAAGCCTACATCTCTGTCAATGAAACGCTGGAAAACAATCAGATGTCCCGTGCGGACGGATTGGAAGTTCCGGCTGCCGCAACGAAGGAAGACCGCACTTGGGATCAGGCAGTTATTGATGAACTGGATGCCCAGAAGGAATATTTCAGCCTGAATGATACGGAGGATTCGCCGTGGTACGTTTCGCAGGTTCCTGCGACTTGGACGCAGAATGCTGGTACACGCGATGAAAACGGCAAAACGGCGATTCAGCTGGCGGATTTGGCTGGCGTGCCGTACACCGAGCCGAGCGTGGTGGATGGCGTGGCAGTTGCCTCTGACGATGAAGGCACGAAGAAGTGGGACGAGTACATGAATCAGCTGACGTGGGACGAAATGGCGACCATCGTCTCCTACGGCGGATTCGGGCAGCCTGCGGTAGAAGCTATCGGCAAGAAGCAGAACGGTGCGTATGACGCGGCGGCACATCCCTTCTGGAATGGCGCGATGTTCGGCGGCGCACAGGCACCCGAAAATCAGATGGGTACGAACTGGGTTACGCCGGCTGTATGGGGCTGCACATGGAACACGGAGCTGCTGTATGACATTGGCATCATGACGGGCAACGAAGCGCTGCTGTTCAATATCAATGGTCTCTATGGCTTCTCCCTGAACATTCATCGTTCTGCGTTCGGCGGCCGCAACTTCGAGTATCTCTCCGAAGATCCGCTGCTGGCCGGCAAACTCGCGGCGGAGCTGAGCAGTGCTGCGACCGAAAAGGGCCTTGTGACCTACACGAAGCACTACATGATGAACAATCAGGAAACGAACCGCAATACGAACGGCGGCGTGATTACATGGGCGAACGAACAGGCCATCCGCGAAATCTATGCCAAGCCCTACGAACTGGCGGTCAAGGAAGGCAACAACTCCGCATTCATGACGGCGTTTAACCGTATTGGCTTGTCCACCTGTTCGACGAACTACGCGCTGCTGGAACTGCTGACCCGCGGCGAATGGGGCTTCTGCGGCCATAACGTGACGGACTACATGGACTATCCGGAATATCGCTATACGAACCTGATGGTTCGCGCGGGCAATGAACTGCCCCTTGGCGGCCCGAACAAGCTGATTGGCAAGGGCAAGGGCGGCAACAGCTCCAGCACCGAAGGTACTTGGAGCGCAGAGCTGAACACTGTGCTGGTGGCGGCCGATACGGCCAGCGCAGAAGCAGCTGATGCGGCGCGCCGTGCAGGGGAGGATGCGTCCACCTACGAGACGGTTCCTTCTGCAACGCAGTATTTCGCTGTCCGCAAGGCAGCGTAGCGCGTTTTGTACTCCAACGCCAACTCCAATGCGATTCTCAATGGCTATGAGAATCATATCGTGGAAGAGTTGGAATACAAAGTGGGCGACAAGTTCGGCGGTTGGGGCGGCGGCAAGAACATCATTACGCCCCTCTTTACGGCGCGCTATGCTGATGTCAGCGACATCAAGATTGTGAATGCGGATGCGATTCCCGGCATGAACCTTGGCGCGGACGGCGTCGCCTCCGGCACATTCAACGAGGCTGGCGACTACACTGTCACGGCGACGGCGACGGTCGAAGGCTGGGTCTATGTGCAGCTGACGCTGACGATTCACGTCAAGTAATATAGGAGCATTTGGTTACTGGACGGATTCGCGCTGGCGGACAAGCGAATCCGTCCTTGATTTTCTGATGAAAGGGAAGGAGCAAAGTTTATGAAGCGAATTACAGCGATGCTGTTGATGATTTGCTTATGCTTGATGGGGCAGAGCGTGCTGGCTGAGAAAAAAGTTGGCAAGATTGCTGTTGCGCAGGAACCGACGAAGATGGATTACTGGGTTGGGGAAGAATTTTCCGCAGAGGGCGGCGTGCTGCTGGTGACATACCGCGACAAAACCACTGCTGAAATTCCGATGACGGATGAAAATGTGAAGCTGCCTAACGTCAAGACAAACACACCCGGCCGCAAGGCAGTGAAAGTGACTTACGGCGGCAAAAACGTGACCTTTTATATCAATGTGGCAGAAAAAGGCGCGGAAGTGACGTTCGAGCTGAATTACGACGGTGCACCAGAAGCGCAAAAAGAAGCGGCACGTCAGGGCAAGGGCGTAGAAGCCCCGGAGAATCCCGTGCGTGATGGTTATACCTTCGATGCGTGGTATACCGATGCTGCCTGCACGGTACTGTATGATTTTGCGCAGGTGGTTGAACAGCCCATGACACTCTATGCGAACTGGCTGGCGGACGATGCCGTGTATTATCCTGTGACGTACAGCTTGAACTATTACGGCGTACTGCCGGACGGTTATGTGCAGCAGGTAAAATCCGGTGAAACGGCACGGATGCTGTCCTTAGCGCTGGTACGCGACGAATTTGAATTTATCGGATGGTATGCCGATGCAGCCTGCACCGTGCCGTATGTGCAGGAAAACGCGATTGAAGGCGAAACGACCATCTATGCGGGATGGAAATCGCTCAAAATGGGTGCAGAGACGTATACGTTTGAAGCCGAACAGACCAGCTTGCTGGGCAAGGAAGGGCCGGGCATGTCCGGTTCTGCATCCGGCGCATCCATGATAGTCAACGATGCGACGAATCTGGACGCCAGCAATGGCAAGTATGTCTCGTACCTGTATAAAAAAGGGCTGTCGTTGGATTTCTATCTGGCGAGCAGCGAAGCGGTGTCGGATGCAGTGCTGACGCTGCGGGTTGCGGCGGAAATGGACAACATCAGCCTCTCGCCCGATAACTACACGATTGAAGTCAACGGTCAGCCGGTGATGTTTGATGCGATTGCACTGGAAAAAGGAGCAAAATTTGCAGACTGCATTGTTATTCAGAACGTCGCTTTGCAGGTCGGCGCAAACACGATTCGCCTTGTGACGAATAACAGCGTGAACCCGATGGGTGAAGGCATGGGAACGTATCAAGGCACAGCGCCGATGGTGGACTGCATCAAGCTGACGACGGCGGCGGTTGTAACGTGGGATGCAAACTACAATCTGCCAATGATGTACTGATTTCGCGGAGGAGAACATGGCGCAGAAAACGAAGAAAAAGCTGATTCGCGTATGGGCAATTGTCAGCGCACTGGTGCTGATTCTGCTGACCGTCGCGACGGTGCTGACGCAGTTTGTCATGCAGGATGTGCTGGCCTCTCTGCTGGGACGCGACGTGGCGGTTTATGCCGAGGGCGTGACACCACGGTATACCACCGAATACACGAACAAGGACGAAGTCTATCAGGCGGCGAACAAACTCAACGAGCGCATCTGCGAAGAAGGCTTTGTGCTGCTCAAGAACGAGGGAAATGCGCTGCCGCTGGCATCAGGCAGCCGCATCACTGTGTTTGGCAAGAACAGTGTGAACCTTGCTTATGGCGGTTCGGGGTCGTCCGGCGGCGATAAGTCCGCAGCCATCGACCTCTATACCAGCTTGCAGAATGCGGGCTTTGCGGTCAATCCGGCGATGAAGCCCTTCTATGAGGATGATAAGCGCTCCGGCGCACGCCGCTCAGAAAATTCCACCAACTTGGATGACGGTAATACCGTGTTTTACTCCATTGGGGAAACGCCGCAGCGCTTGTATACGAAGGAAATCACGGATACCTACAAGGATTACAATGACGCGGCGCTGGTTGTGCTGACCCGCATCGGCGGCGAAGGTTTTGACCTGCCGCGTTCAATGAAGGATGTGGAAGGGGCGCGGCAGGACAGCGACCACTACCTGCAGCTTGATCAGAACGAAACGGACTTGCTGGCGGCGGTCTGCGAGGCAGGATTCAAGAAGGTTGTTGTGCTGATTAACAGTGGTTCACCGATGGAACTGGCATTTTTGACGCATCCGGATTATTATGCCTATCAGGACAAAATCGACGCAGCTATCTGGATGGGCTTCCCCGGTGCATCCGGCGTGAATGCGCTGGGACGCATCCTGAACGGCGAAGTGAATCCGTCCGGGCGCACGGTTGATACCTACGCGGTGAATTTCAAGAACAGCCCGGTGTGGCAGAACTTTGGCGATAATCTGATTACCGGCAAGGAAAGCGGCGACCGGTATCTTGGGCTGGAAAACGAAAACTACTACTTTGTGGACTATGAGGAGAACATTTACGTCGGCTATCGCTATTACGAGACGCGCGGCGCGGATGACCCGGAATGGTATGCGCAGGAAGTGGTGTATCCGTTTGGCTATGGTCTGAGCTATACGACGTTTGACTGGACACTGGAAAGTGCGCCGGAAAACTTCGTCCTCAGCGATGTCAGCGACAAGATGGAAGTGACTGTGCGCGTAAAGAACACGGGCAGCGTCGCTGGCAAGGACGTTGTGCAGCTCTACGGTCATGCGCCGTATACGCCCGGCAGCGTGGAGAAGTCCGAAGTTGTTCTGCTGGACTTTGCCAAGACGCCGCTGCTTTTGCCCGGCGAGGAATGCACGCTGACGCTGACCTGCGACCCGTACTATCTGGCATCCTACGACTATACAGACAAGAACGAAAACTGGGATAACTGCTTTGAACTGGATGCGGGTGACTACGCACTGTACGTCAGCAAGAATGCGCATGACCGCGTATTTGAAGTGCCGTTCACGGTGGAAGACGACATTATCATTAGCGAAGACCCGGTAACAGGCAATACCATAGAAAACCGTTACACGGACTTGGAACTGGACAGCTCTGATTACCATCTCCAGACGCTGCTTTCCCGCGAAGATTGGGAAGGCACGATGCCGGAAGCGCCCTCTGTGGATGACCGAACGGTGGATGAAGAATATCTCGAAGCGCTTCAAAACCGCGATCACAACAATGAAGAGGCGGATGCGCTCTTTGACTTGGGGCTTCCCGCAACAAGTCAGACGGACATTTCACTGATGCTTCGCGACCTGCTGACGGATGAAAATGGGCAGAATCAGCGAGTGTCGTATGATGACCCGCGCTGGGATGCGATTCTGGACAAGCTGTCTGTCGAGGACATGGTGAAAATGTGCAACATGGGCGCATTCAAAACGAATGAACTGCCCATCATTGGCAAGCCTGCCACGAACGACACAGATGGCCCGACTGGCTTCACGAACTTCATGGATCGCAGCGGCATCTACTGGAAGTGCTGCTATTACTGTGCGGAAGTCGTCATGGCTTCGACATGGAATCAGGAGCTGATGGAAGACATCGGCGAAATGATAGGCGCGGAAGGATTGATTGGCGCGGATGGAAAGGGCAACAATCTGCCGTATTCCGGCTGGTATGCGCCCGGCGTCAATATCCACAGAAGCCCCTTCGGCGGTCGCGATTTCGAGTATTTTTCCGAAGACGGACTGTTCAACGGCAAAATGGCGGCGGCGGAAATCCGCGGATGCGCCAGCAAGGGCGTTTACTGCTTCGTGAAGCACTTTGCGCTCAACGAACAGGAAACGCATCGTTCCTCCAACGGTTCGGGCACTTGGGTGACGGAACAAGCAATGCGCGAATTGTACCTGCGCCCGTTTGAAATCGCGGTCAAGGAAGGGCATACCACAGCAGTGATGAGCTCCTTCAACCGCATCGGTACGCGCTGGACAGGCGGCGATTATCGGCTGCTGACTCAAATCCTGCGGAACGAATGGGGCTTCCAAGGCATGGTCATCACCGATTTCAATACGACCTCCTACATGAATTTGCGGCAAATGGCATATGCAGGCGGTGACTTGAATTTGGGCAATGACATGACGCTGCCGGACGTTATTCAGCCGAACTGGTGCGACGCATCCGACCCGGTGGACATGCAGATTCTTCGCCAATGCGTGAAGAACATTCTCTACACGGTGGTCAACTCGAATGCCATGAACATCAGCGTGGCATACTATCGCCCTGCATGGTGGAAAATCACGATTTATGTGGTGGATTTCGTGGCGGTTGCGGTGATTGTGTTTACAGGGATTCGCTGTTTCCGCGGAAAAAAGGAAGAGCATAACGCAAAGGCATAACTGCAAAGGGGCAGCAAGCGAAAGAATAGCTTGCTGCCCCGTATTGCGTTCGTCATGAAAACAAGTCTTAAAGCCGATGCGGCTGGCGGTGGGCAGCAGCTTCATCATGTTGTCGGCAAAAAGCCCGTTCTGTGTGCGGTGAGCTTCATCGCTCATGATGACGATGTCGTGATTCGGCGTGATGGGGTCGGGGTGGTCATTGTTGAATTTCTGAATCAGCGTGAAGATATAGCTGGGATTGCCCTTCAGCATCTCAACGAGCCGCGCACCGCTGGACGGGACAAACGTGCTGGATTTCATGCCGTTAAGACATCCGCAGCTCTCGAAAGTAGCGCTAATCTGCTTGTTCAGCTCGTCCCGGTCGGTCAGCACAATGATCGTCGGACTGCCCGAAAACTTGCGGCGGATTTTCTGCGACAGAAACACCATGGAGTAGCTTTTGCCGCTGCCCTGCGTGTGCCAGAATACGCCTAACTTGCCGTCGCGCAGCTTGCGATCTCGATAGGCTTCAATGGCTTCATTCACGCCGAGATACTGGTGATTTCGTGCCAGAATTTTGGCAGTATGATTGTCGGAATGGTCATAGATGATGAAGTTTTCCAGCAAATCGAGGAAAGTTTCCTTTTTGCAGATACCGCGCAGCATGGTTTCCAGACTGACAACACCCTGTTCGCCCTCATTCAGGCGTTTCCACTCGCTAAAATACTCATATTTGCTGCCCAATGTGCCGATTTTGGATTCCACGCCGTTGGAGAGCATCACAAAAGCATTGAACCAGAACAGTTGCGGGATGGTATGCTGATAATCGTGATAGTTGGTATCATAGGCTTGGCGAACATCCACGCCGAGCTTTTTGAACTCCACAAACAGCAGCGGAATGCCGTTCACAAAGCCGATAATGTCCGCACGGCGATGATACAGTGCGCCGTCAATCTTCATTTCCTTTACGGCGAGAAAGTGATCATTGGCGGGGTTGTCGAAGTCGATGAGCCGTGCTATGCGAGTTTCCATGTTGCCGTTTGGCAGGCGGAAATTGACGGGAACGCCGCCAGTGATGAGGCGGTATTTCTGCTCGTTGGTTTGCATGGGCGTGGCAGAAAAGGAAGTTTCCATGAGCGACTTGACCACGCTGTCCGCATAAGCCTCCGTCATCCAGCTGTTCAGGCGGAACAAAGCCGGACGCAGGTACTTGGTGAGCAGCACCTGATGGTAGTCTGTGCGCCCCAACGTGCCGTTTGCGCCCAACGTTTCACGGTTGTGCGCATAAACCAGCTCCCAGCCCAGCTCGTCGTGGAGCAGGTCGCCGGCGGCGCCTTGAACAAGGACGTTTTCGGAATAGGAGTAGCTCATAAGATGTATCTCCTTATCTTCTGCCGAGTGTCTTTTTCGTCAATTCTACGGTTAAGTCTTTATTATCCCATAATTTTTCAAAGTAATCGCTATAACGCGCGAATCCCTTTCCACCCTCTTCAAAACCGTAGGTTATTGTTTGATTGCTGGGTTCGTCATAGAAGTAGGGACCAACGTAAATCATATTATCAACACGCCAGTAAAAATCCAAAGTCATGCAATTATATCCTTTGATGATTATTTTCCCTTTGTATTTATTTTGATTTATCCGATCAGCCCAAGAAACAAGATCCTCGATTGAGTGCTTTATTGCTCCGGACACTTGGTTTTCTTCCCTTTCGCGCTGTGCAACAAATGAACTATCGGGATTCATTGTGATGATTCTGAAGTTTACGCCTCGACGAAGGAAGGGTTCCACCTTATTGCCGTGTCTACTTCTAAAATTACTAAGCCCAAAAGCAATAGCATCCACCTGATGCCTTGCTTTATCAAGTTTGGGGTCGTTCGCCTTCGTTTTTTCAGCTCTTGTCTCATAGATGACAGAAAGTTTCCAATCATCAACAGGATTGGGCTTATCATAATCAATTAAAAGTGTGGTGAGTAGAAGAACAAGACCAGAGGCTAAAAGAGAACAGCCAATACTAACAAGCAATGCAGAAGGCGATTTCCATACATAAGCATCAACGGGGGCAAGGATTGAGCCAATACTCATAAGGATTAATGCAACAATAATTGATTTCAGATTTCTTTGCGTCATACAGTTATACCTCCATTTCTCCGTTCATCAACTTAGGTAGCAGACGGTCACGAGTTTCAGTTAAGAGTTGAATTTGATGTTGACATATCATCATCTTCTGATGATATGCTTCCTCAATTTTTTCAAAAATTTTCTGCGTGTGTGAATCTGCTATATAGACTTTGACATTTTGCACGATAGAACGAGATAATTCAGTCTGATTAGTTGAACCTGTTTTGCAACTATCAAAGTATTCTCGCAGTTCATACATTCTTAGATTCAAGTAGTGCTTTCCAACGGTTCCATTCGTGCGAACGAGTGTAACATGCGAGTCGAAAGTGCAATTGGGATGATTGCCGAAAACCTTGCCAACCCTACCAAGTGTTCCTGTCCCTGTTGAACAGATTACCGTGTCTGAATCCAACAACCCCATTGACGAATCGAAAGATTTTGATTGACGCCTTACTTGATTCATATCTACCATATATTGGCGAATACGCTTTTGACTAATAACACTTAATCGAGCAGTCTCATCATAATTTGGCGAGATACCGCGACGTAGCACATTGGTAACCTCAGAAGCAGTTGTTACTGTCCACCCCTCCGGTACTCCATCAACCACCTTCACGCCCTCATGTCCCGGAAAGCGCAGTTCCACAAACCACTCTCTATACAGCCGTTGTGCAGCTTCTTCCAGTAGCTTAATTTGGCGGCGGTTGTTTTCAATTAGGTCGTCGTAAGCGGAAAGGATGGAGGCAATGCGGCGCTGAACAGAAATGGTAGGACATGGAACAGATAGTGGCTTTAGCATTGACATAGTCAAAAACTTGGTAGTTGAACCTGAGGAAATCGACTTTAGTAGTGCGAGCTGTTCATTTAATGCATATAAAAAATAATGAATGTCAAGCTTTCCTTTGTCAATGGACTCGATGATGTAAGTGCGTTGATAAGCATTAAACTTACCATGATAATATTTGGCAGTATAGTTGCCGCTTGCGTTGTTGCCTGCGAGTAGTACAGCTTCTGTGTCATATGCATATGTGTTAATTGCCAGTGTTTGAGGGTCACATGTAAAAAAAGGATATTGACCGTTTGGAACTGCAGCATTTGAATCAAGTTTGCCCGTTTTGATTGAAACAATTTCTTCCAATTTCTGGACTGCCAATTTCATACCCCCATCTCCTCCCAATTCCGCGAGATGGTTTCCATCAGTGCGTCGCTCTGCTGTTGCAGCGTCAGCAGTTCCGCGTGGATTTCGCGCATCCGCTCCGCAAAATCCACATCATCCGCCTGCTGCGCCTCTACACCCACATACGCGCCGGGGGTTAAACTCCAATTCTTTTCCTCAATTTCCTGCAACGTGGCAGCCTTGCAAAGACCGGGAATGTCACGGTATTCGCCGTCTCCGAATTTGTCGGTTAGCCAGCACGCTTCCTTCGCAATTGTCAGCTTCTCCTGTATGGCAGCGAGGGATTCGTCATACTGCGCCTGTATGCGCTTCTTGTCCTTGCGGGCTGCCGCGGCAACGGCATCCTTGCATTCTGCGGTGACGCTGGCTATCTCTTGCTGCAGCTGCTCGGCGCGCTGGGCGAAGGTGCAATCCGCCGCCATATCAAGTGCGGCGCAGTAGCCTGCCACCAATGTGTGGTATTTCTCTGTTTCGCCCCGATGCAGCCACACGATGGCGTTCAGGTTCTTCATCTGCCACGGACTCCACTCGTTCAGCGTGCGATCCACGGCGGTGTAGTAGTTGCGGCTGTCGATGAACAGCACTTTGTCGCGCAAGTCGAGTTTCTTGCCCTTGTCGAAGAACCATAGCGTGCAGGGCAGGCTCTTGGTATAGAAGAAGTTCGTACCAACGGACAGCATCACATCCACCGCCCCGGTGGACACCAGCTGACGGCGAATGTCTCGATCGCGCCCGTTGCTGTCGGTGGCGGATGCTGCCATGACAAAGCCCGCACGCCCGTGCTCATTCAGATAGCTGTAAAAGTAGCTAATCCACAGATAGTTGGCATTGCCGACTTCTTTGCTGGGATTCACGCTCGGCATCCCGAAGGGCAAGCGCCCAGCAGAGGCGGTGCTTTCACTTTTTACTTTGTCCACATTGAAAGGCGGATTCGCCATCACAAAGTCGCACTTGCCCTCCAGACCAAAATGGTCGTGATAGAAGCTGTTCGCATCGTCCCCGGAAACGATTTGCGCATTCAGCCCATGTACTGCCATGTTCATCAGGCACAACTTGGCATTGTATTCCACCTTCTCTTGACCGTAGAAGGTCATGGCCATATTCGCGTTCGCGCCGTACTGCTCAGTGAAGTCCGCAGAGGAAACGAACATGCCGCCGCTGCCGCAAGCGGGATCCAGCACAATACCGCGTTTGGGCTCGATGATGTTCACAATCATGCGCACCAGCGATTTGGGCGTGAAGAAAACGCCGTCATCCGAGGCCACCGCCGGGGCAAACTTGTTGAGAAAGTACTCATAAATGCGCCCGATGATGTCGTCCTGAATGTCGTTCAGGGCGCTGTTGTTGAAGATGCGCAGCAATTCCCACAAGAGTTCGTTCTTGAAAGACGTGTAGGTCTTGGGCAGCACGCCGCTCAGCTGAGGGCTTTCTGCTTCTATCAGCGTCATGGCGTGGTTGACCTTTTCGCCGATGTTGACTTTACCCGCTTCCAAGTTCAGCAGATATTCATAGCGTGCTTCTTCCGGCAGAAAGATAGCGCTTTTCTGCTGGAAGTCGATGGATTCCACCGGCAGTACACGCCCGTTGCGAACCGGGCGGTCTTTCATAATCTCGGCTTCCACATAGCGGAAGCGGCTATACGCATAGCGCAGGAAAATCAAGCCCAGCACGGGCATACAGTATTCCTGACTGGTCAGCTTGCTCTCTGCTCGGAGCAGGTCGGCGGATTCCCACAGCTCGCTTTCTAACTTGCGAAGGTTAATCATGGTGCATGTCCTCCAGTATATCACACACAGTGCGACCACACATGATGCGGCACTAACTCTATTATACCTCTTGAAGTGCATTCAGGTCAATTGCGAAATCAGCTTCGCCTTGCTTTTTGCATGAAATTTGCAAGGTGCCTACAGAAACTCTTATCGCTTGATATGAATGAGTGGCCGAATGGAAAAGAACAAATTTTCAAAATGTACAGTATCATCTTTAGCGACTGCAAGGAGCAAAGCACACAAAAGCTGTATTCCGAGTTCCTTGCACGGAATGGAAATAATCAATCATTGAAAAAAAAACAGAATGCTGCCGATGAAACTGAAAAGACCGAGCAAAATGGCGAGGAAAACTTATTGCTGCCGCAGTCAGCAGTAGATTCGGAATCGGGAGCATTATCTTCCGAAAAAACAATGTGCAAGGAAAGTGAATGCGAGAATAAGCAGGATGAAGTAGCTGCTACTGCGGCTGAAGAAAATAATGCACACCAAAGACAAGATGGAAAACTGTCCGATGGTGTTGCATTGGCTGAAGCACTATTGGCATGGACTTCTGAGCAAAAGAAGAAAATGCAAAGTCAAGCAGAGCAGATTGCGGAACTAACATATGAGCTAAAAAAGAAGCAAACAGTGCTTGAAAATCAAGCTGCGCAGATTGCAGAGCTGAAAGAACGTACTGAAAAGCTGCTTGCGATAAAAATCAATCTTGAATCGGTCATTGAGACGGCTAAATCCGAAAACGAAAATCTAAAAACAGCGAAAGAAAAAGCGGAAAATACCATTGCACAGGTTCAACAGATGGCAGGAAACTCTGCAAAACAGGAGCTGGAAGGCTTTAAGGCAAAGCTGTCATCAGAAATGTCATATGCAATTAAGTGCTATCAGGACGGCTGTGCAGAGGATGAAAAGGCGGAGATTTATGGAGCTTTGCTTGAAGAAATGATTGATGTTCTCGCAAACAATGGTATTTCTGCGGAGGAATAATGAGTATGATTTCGTTTGGCATAGACTTTGGGACGACAAACACAGCGGTTGTTGGCTGTTTAACAACAGAAAACGGACTGACGACGACGGCTTATGGCGAAAACAATCAGCCTTTTCCTTCCTTGGTGGCGTTGCATCCGGAAAAAGATACGCTCTTTGGCAGTGAGGTGAAGAAACGGCGAAGTCAGTTGATTTCCGAGGGATACACGGTTCTCGCATCATTCAAAACAATTCTGGGTTCGGGAAACAGTATCGCTGTCGGAAAGAAAAAGTATAGTCCGCTCGATGTAACTGCGTTGTTCCTTGCCTATATCAAGGAGCGTGTAGAGAAAATGGCTGGCTGTGCCATGAATGAGGCAGTCATGGCAATTCCTGTTGACTTCTCATCCGAGCAGCGCGCTGATTTGCGTGAGGCGGCACATAGGGCAGGAATATGTATCAAGTCGTTTGTGAGCGAGCCAACGGCAGCGTATGTTAAATGTCGGGATGAATTGGCTGGGGCAAGCAATGTCGCTGTTTTCGACTGGGGCGGCGGCACACTGGACATCAGCTTGATTTCTATCGAAAACAGAGAAGTATCAGAACTTGCAGTTGCAGGGATGCGTCTTGGCGGCAATGATATTGACCAGATGCTCGCACGCCATATCCATGCGAAAATTATGCGGCAGGTATCGACGGCATGTCCTTTTGATGACTTATCCCCGAAAGAACGCGACGGCCTTCTTGACCGTGCAGAGGCAGCAAAAAAACGCTTGTCCTCCGATGAATCTGCGCCTGTGATGCTGATAAAATACGCGGGAAGACCCACTGTACGAGAAAATGTGACATTGGATGAATTTTCAAAGCTGATTGATGCAAAAGTCAACGAAGCAATTCAGCTGCTTTTTTCGGCAGCGGATAAAGCAGGGGTCGCGCTGGGGCAGATGGATGCCATCTTAATGGTGGGCGGAAGTTGTGAAATGCAGGCGATTTACCAACGTATCGAAGAGATAGGGGAAGAGTATCACCTTGCCGTTTGCCGCCCGGAGCGTGTACAATGGTCTGTGGCTGGCGGAGCAGCAATTTTGTGCGAGAAAGAGCCGGTCTATAAGCTTTGCAGCGCTTTTGGCGTTTTGCTTTCTGATAATTCCTTTTATCCGGTGTTTTTACCCGGACAGGAAGCACCCTGCAAATCGCATGAGTTATGCTTTGGCGTTGTGGAAGACACAAATAATGCAATATTTGTGTTTGCGGATGATAAGAAAAATGTCTTAAAACGAATTAGCGTACCAATCAAGGGATTTACGCCGGAGGGCATTTACTTGAACTGCGAAATTGATGAAGATATGATCGTCCACATTGATATTCATAGTGACTATGCACAGCGTATGGGAGTCAGCGATACAATCAATCAGCTTGCATTCACCTATAAGATATAACAAGGAGGTTTTGAAGATGAATAGTAATATTACGCTGAAAAGCAATATTTATATCAACAAAACCTGTAAGCGTGATGATCAGGATTTCATATATCATATTCTTGATTTTCGCGTACTGAAACGTTATGCTGGAGATAGCATCCCCAAAACGTCTACTCAAAAGATGATTCTTGAACAGGGCGCTCCTGACTGTGTCTATGAGCATGGAACTATGTCGTGGGGAGTGCCAGTGGGGAGTGAACGATTTGTTTGCCGCTGCGAAGAGTATGGCTGCTCAATGTATGCCACATGCCAAAATCTTCCGAACTATGAGCGAATAGAGCGTAAGACGGAAGAAACATTGGACACTGCTAAAGCCGATGAAAAAAGGAATACACCTGCACAGCATGAGGATTCAATAAGCATTCAGCAAGTCGAAATGAAGTCTCAGAGCGGCTGTGCAAAGATTGCAGAGCCAGAGAGGATGAACGCACCTGCAGCAAGCAAACCGGAAATGCAGGTAACGCCAATCAAGACCATTGAAACGGTTGCAGAAACAGATACGGCGATACCAGTTAAAATGGATGACGTACCCAACATGCGAATTGTTGAACAAGCCCAAATCATTGATGCTGATTCGGATACTCGCATTTGGGTAAATGCTGGGCCGGGTACAGGAAAAACATATACGGTCATTCAAAGGCTGAAAAAACTGTTGCAGGAAGATTATGAGGGCGCTATTGTTGTCCTCTGCTTCTCAAAGAACGCAGTACAGGTAATTCGCGACCGGCTGTGCGATGCACTTGGTTATCAGGCTGCTCAATTTCTGGATGATAAGCGCCTTGATATTCGTACTTTTGATTCATTTGCGACATATGTGCTGGCGGATGAGTTGAATCCAAAGTGGGATTACAATACCCGAATTGAAGAATTTATCAAAATGCTGCAACGGAATCCGGGCGTGCTTGATGAAATGCTGCATTATGTTATTGTTGATGAAATTCAGGATACGGTGGGTGTTCGAGCCAGAATGCTGCTAAAAATTCTGGATGAAGTGAATTGCGGCGTGCTTCTTCTGGGCGACCGGTGCCAGGCAATTTTTGATTGGACAAGCAAACAAAATCATGATATGTCATTTGTTGACCTTGCAGCGGAGCTTCAAAAACGGCAATTCACGCAGTATGAACTTGTTGGCAATAAACGACAGACGAAGGAGCTCGCTGAAAAAGGACAGGAAATCCGTGAAGCAATGCTGTCTGATGATGAAACAGCACAGCGGACAGCAATTGACGATTTCAAAACATGGGCAAGTTCAAAATGGAAAAGCTATCATATTAAAGAATTACCCGAACAGCTCCGTGGCGCAGGAGACTTAATACTGTGTAAAACAAACGGGGAAGCTGCGCACATTAGTCAAGTTTTGTTTGAAACTGCAAACGTTCCGCATGTGCTGAAACAGGCACTCAGTCATAAATCGCTTGCACCGTGGATTGCGAAAGTCTTGCACGGAAGCGCGGGAGATATTCTGGAAAAAAGCTGCTTTATGAAAAATGCAGAAAGCTATGGGATAGCTGAAGCAGAGGAAAAATGGCATGTTCTCAAAGCTATGGATGATCATCCTCATGCACCGGCTCTGCACATTCCAGAAGTGTTATCGAAGCTTTCGCACATGGAAGGATTGCCGGATATTTGCTTGAACAGCGCTGACAATAGTGTAATTGTATCAACGGTACATCGTGCGAAAGGCAGCGAAGCCGAGCATGTTTATTGGGTGGATTCACCATATGTTTACAAGAATCAGGAAGAACAAGAAGAAAATATAGCTGATGCGGTGAAAGCAGCCTATGTTGCAATCACAAGAGCGAAAGAAGATGTTCATATGCTAAAATTCGATGATAAATTCCGCATGAAGTGTATCCAAAATAATCGTTGGATTCAGACAAACTATCCAAGTAATAAGAGAACTACGAGTTCTACATCCACTATCAAGGCGGCAAAGTCTATGTACTGTAAGGGAATTGCAATGGCGGCTGGCGATGTTTGCCCTGATTCGTTTGCAGATAAGGAATATGCTGAAACTGCTCAATCAGTTCTTGCAAGCATGGAGCCTGGAATGCCTGTTGACTTATACCCGAACGAAACAGAGCACTGCTTTGATATTTATTTTGATGGGCAGCAAATTGGCAGAACGTCAGCGGCGTTTACTGATGCTCTTTTTGCTGGCTTTGAGGCAACAAATCACAACAAGTACTGGCCGAAAAGCATTAGGGATGCTTATATTGCTGCCGTAACGACGGAGATATCAACAGGTTCTCCCAATGTTGCTGAAGAATACAGCAAAGCAGGCTGCTGGCTTGGAATTGAGCTGGGTGGCTTTCCGATTCTCGAATGGTATTAACGCTATTGCCTGATTTATGAAAAATATCTACTGGTACCTTTCAGAATTGGAAGCTTGTAAAGCATGGAGGGAAAAGGCATGGCATATGAAGCATACTATGCAGCCAGAGATAAGATTTTTGACTTTATTAACAGGGATGCCTTCGGCCCTGTCTGCGTAGATGAAGTGCTGCATGAACCGCCGCTGGATACTTATGTATGTGGGATTCTATGGCCCAAACGATCGCAGGAATTGCCAGAGGGTATTCCGAGTGACCAGCAGCATACAGAGGTGAAAGAGAAAACACCTGACTTTGATTTCGGTGGAGAAATCGACGAAGAACAATCGGACATTATTCGCGAAGCCAATCAATTTAGACCTTCTGTTATGGCTATTTCCTTTGCATTGCCGAATCAGACAAGCGAGCTTAAGTTTTCATTTAGCGCGGGGCAATATGTACATCACGATATTCCTGTCAAAGGGAAAGACTATATGCTGCATGAATACAGCCGTGTGTCTCTTACAACAGGAAGCCGCTCTCTTCTTTTACGCAAAAATATCAGCAAGCAAGAACTTTTTGATGGCAAGGTGCTCCTTCAGCTTGTGCGTAGAAAAGAAATTGACGAGAATACAACGCTATGGACAATATCGTTTGAGAATACCAAAACGGCATCGAAGAAAGAGATTGCCCAAAACACAGCAGCGCTGTTTCAATGTCAGCTTGTTTTGCATGGGGATTTTAGACCTATTGATAATTCGGGAAGGAGCAGCAATAACCCGGAACGCAGGAAACAGGATTTTTTGTATCGAAAAACGCATAGCTATGCAGTAGGGCATGGATGCTCAGCAACATGGGAGGAAAATGCAGTATGTGTGAATGAAATCCGTAGTACATTCTTGCCCCGAGCTGCTGTTTCGCAAATGATTGCAGTTACGGATAACAGCTTGAAGTGTTTCCGAATGTCATCTTGGACAAATGAAAAGAAAGAGAAAAGCCTCGTTGAAATGTCAATATATCTGCAAAAATATGCAGCCTGGTCGGAAAATCTGCAAAAACAGTGTGATAAGGTAACTGATGTCTATCAAACGACAGCGCAGGATATTCTTTCACAGATTGCTGAATGTCAAGAACGCTTGCATGAGGGGATTGAACTGCTGCGAACGAATGAAGTGGCATGGCAAGCTTTCTGCTTTATGAACAAAGCGATGATGCGCCAGTCAGCTAAGAAACGCCATCAATCAGAACAGACGGCATCGTGGTACCCATTTCAGCTATGTTATGTCGTAATGTGCATCCCAGACATTGTGAACTTAAAATCCAAATGGCGCAATAAAGTGGACTTGCTTTGGTTTCCAACTGGCGGCGGTAAAACGGAAGCTTACTTAGGTGTTGCTGCATTTACTATCTTCTATCGCCGCTTGATCCGTGGAGAGCAAGGAGGCGGTGTGACAGTACTCATGCGATATACACTCCGGATGCTAACTGCACAGCAATTTGAACGTGCGGCAGCGCTGATTTGTGAGTGTGAGCTAATTCGACGTCAAGAAAAACTATCAGGTGGGGAAATTTCAATTGGCTTATGGGTTGGAAGCAATGTGACACCAAATCATGTAATTTCAGACAGAGATGAAGTGGAAACTGCAGCAACGATTCTCGAAAAGCTGCAGCAAAATATGATTGATGAGGTAAAATCTTCTCCAGTGCAACTTTCGGCTTGCCCATATTGCAATACACCGCTGCTGCCAGGCAATGCATATGAAATTAAAAACAAACAATTTATGGCGCATTGCCCTAATAACCAATGTCCGTTCCATGATAATTTGCCCGTTGTAACGGTGGATGATGATATTTATGATCGCAGACCAACGCTGCTGATAGGGACAATTGATAAATTTGCACGCTTGGCATGGGAAGAAAAGACAGGAGCAATTTTTGCTGAAGATGGCATTGGCTATCCACCAGAGCTGTTAATTCAAGACGAGCTGCATTTGATTTCTGGCCCGTTGGGTTCGATTAGCGGCTTATATGAAATTGCTATTGAGAAACTCTGTACGAAAAATGGCAGTCAGTCGAAAATTCTTGCATCGACAGCGACACTATGCAATGCAAGTGAACAGATTCAAGCACTATATGGCAGAAAACCTTTTCAATTTCCACCGTCGGGATTCAGTGCTGATGATTCATTTTTTGCGCGAACAGCGACAAAGGAAGAGCGGCCGGAAAGAATGTACATGGGATTTTGTGAGACAGGGGGAAGTTTGCCTGATGCAGTCGTTAGAACGTTTGGCGTTGTAAAATTCGCACTTCAATATCTGATTAAATCCGGTACTGATGAGCAGGTTGTTGATCAGTTTTGGACAAATGTTGGTTACTTTAACTCCCTTAAAGACTTGGGTTCAGCGGATACGTTAATCATTGATCGTGTCTGCGCCTATGCCGAGGGCTTGCGCAAGCATAAGTTTATAAAAGAAGCCAATGAGGTCGGAATGGAACCAATATCCAAAGAATATGAATACGGTGAACTTACGAGCAGGAAGAGTACACGTGAGATTACTGCGATACGTAATCAGCTGGATCAATGGCATTATCCAAGTACAGCTGCATTAAACTACGTACTTTCAAGCAATATGCTTTCCGTGGGTATTGACATCAATCGACTGGGGCTTATGACGGTTTATGGCCAACCAAAGGCAACAGCAGAATATATTCAGGCAACAAGTCGTGTCGGACGTTCCAATCCGGGTATGGTGATTGTGCTTCTGCACATGTTGCGTAGCAGAGACAAAAGTCACTATGAACAATTCCAAACGTATCATCAAGCGCTGAATAAAATGGTCGAGCCGACCAGCGTTATGCCGTATGCGTGCAGAACGATGGATAAGGCACTTCATGCGGTGTTTGTAATTTTGATACGCCACCAGTGCCCGGAATTTCGCTCCAATCGAGCAGCAGCCATGTTTCGACAAAACAATGCGAGCGTTCAGCGGATTAAGCAGGAGCTCATTGAAATGATAAAAGTGAGATCAGCCGAAACTGTAGAGTATGCTGAAGCGATTCTTGATGACTTTATTGAGCTGTGGCATGAAGCAGCAGTGAATCGAAGTGCGCATTTTCAATACCAACTGCTAAATAAATCGGAAAATGATACAGACGCACTGCTTATTCCTGCAGAACGCAGTGGGAATGCAATTTTTCCGCCAACAATGAATTCCATGCGCAATGTTGATACACAATCCGGTGTTTTTTTGAAGGGCAGAGATAAGTATGAGAAAATCAATTAGAAATGTAGGCAAGGAGTTAGGCGAACTGCGAACTTCGCAGCTAATAACTTCTTATGGTGTGGGGACAATAGTCGATTTCAAAGAAGAAACCGCTATTATTGGTGGAGCTGATGACTGGAAACCGGCGGATGAAGATGACCCACGAATCTTACACTGTCACAGCTTGGAAAAGGTGCTACAGCGTGCTTACTTCGTAAAGCCTAAGTATGATAAGAAAAATCGAGCAATCTATGAGAAATCGTATAGTCGTGACATTCGTGCATATCGTTTCCCTGAAATTTTGTATTGTCCAGCATGTACATATCTGTGGAAGGACAAGCAGCTTGCTGGCTTGCAGAAGGGAGAACTGCGCTGTCCAGAATGCAACCATAGATTGGTTCCTTCACGTTTTATTGTTGCATGCCGTCATGGTCATATCGACGACTTTCCGTATTCACGATGGGTTCACCGAGGTGCCGCGTGTGAAAAAAATCAAGGAGGGGAACCTGAACGATTAAAGCTGTTCAATATTAATGGGCGAACAAACTTGGGCAGCCTGATGGTATCCTGTGAACTGTGTGGAAAAACACGCAGTATGCAAGAAGCGTTCGTTCCAGGGGCATTAGCAGCCGTGTATAAATGCGCTGGCAGCCAACCGTGGTTGGAACACGACGCTGATTCGCCATGCACAGAGAATGCTGTTGCTCGAATGAGAACATCCGCTGGTGTCTATATGCCCGTAAATATTAGCGCGCTGAACATTCCACCGTGGAGTACACAGGTCAACAAAATTCTATTTCGACATCTCGATGCGATGGAAGGAAAGAGTGATGAAGCGCTGCAATCCTATATAGAACGAAAAATCCACCCGTATCTTCCGAAAATCTCAAACAAACAGATTCTGGATGCTTACCGCGTGCTGTGCACAGAACAGAACAAGCCGCATCCTGCGTCGCTCAGAGAACTATATGAGGAAGAATACCGCGCACTTTGTGAAGAAACGGAAGATGAAAATGCGGATTTCAGTTCCAGACGAATTTCTCCTCCGAAAAAGTATCATATGCTGCTGGATAGTGTCACGGCAGTTGATTGCCTGATGGAAATTGTGACAATGGTTGGATTTACACGTTTGCAAGGCTGGGATGGAGACATGAATAGCCCTTGCTTAGCACCCATTTTTTCACGAAAGCAGCAACAATGGCTTCCGGCAATTGATATGCATGGTGAGGGAATTTTTATTCGGTTAAATGAAGAGAGAGTTTCAGATTGGGAAAAGCAAAACCAGCATATCTACCAGTTAATGATGGAGCGGATTCAAGAAAACAAAATCCACTGTGAAAATGCTTCGCCAAGGTATGTGCTGCTTCATACTTTTTCGCACTTATTGATTCGTTCGCTTGCAAAAATGTGCGGTTATCAATCGGCATCACTGAAAGAAAGAATTTATTCAACATATCCCAGCGGCGAGAATATGGCAGGGATTTTAATTTACACAGCTTCTTCTGATGTGGAGGGCAGCCTTGGCGGTCTTGTTGCGCAGGCTAAATCGGAGCATTTGGAGAAGATAATTGATGACTTGCTTGATGAGGCGGAATGGTGCTCTGGCGACCCGCTTTGCATGACATCAACGGGTATCGATGGACAGGGGTTATATGGGCTTAACTATGCCGCATGCCATCAATGCACATTATTGCCTGAGACTTCTTGTGCTATGCGCAATCTTCTGCTTGACAGGGCTGCGCTGATTGGGAGGACAGAAGATGGCACGGTTGGGTTCTTTATATTATAAGGCGGGCTTTGGTATTTCAAGCGACGAGAGCATTCTCCACAAAATTCGACATTTCACCTTGCCGAATGTCTGTAAGTGTGGTAAAATACACACGACGTAACGAATTATTCCATTTCAAGCGACGTTATCGCAAGGGGGGCGCACCATGATTATTAAGTGCAAGATGTGCGGCGGGGACATTGACTTCATTCCGGGCGCGACGTACGGGACGTGCGAGTACTGCGGCAGCACGTCGACGATTCCGCAGGCGGAGGACGAGAACAAGCTGAATCGCTACAACCGCGCGAATCACTTCCGGCGGCAGTGCGAGTTCGACAAGGCGGTTGCGGCGTACGAGAAAATTCTGGAGCAGGACGACACGGATGCCGAGGCGCACTGGGGCGCGGTCATCAGCCGATTCGGCATTGAGTACGTTGAAGATCCGGCAACGCATCAGCGAATCCCAACGTGCCATCGCGTGCAGGTGGCGTCGATTCTGACGGACGAGGATTATCTCGCGGCGGTGGAGAACGCGCCGGATGAGGAGAGCCGCCGCATCTATCAGGAGGAAGCGGCGCGGATTGCAGAAATCCAGAAGGGAATTCTGGCAATTTCTGCCAACGAGAAGCCGTATGACGTGTTCATCTGCTACAAGGAGACGGACGAGAACGGTCAGCGGACGCGCGACAGCCAATGGGCGCAGGATGTCTATTATGGGCTGACCGAGCAGGGCTTGAAGGTGTTCTTCAGCCGTATCACGCTGGAGGACAAGCTTGGGCAGCAGTACGAGCCGTACATCTTCGCGGCGCTAAACAGCGCGAAGGTGATGGTCGTCGTCGGCAGCCGTCCGGAGTACTTCAACGCCGTGTGGGTGGAAAACGAGTGGAGCCGCTATCTGTCGCTGATGAAGCACGACCACAAGCGGCTGCTGATTCCGTGCTATCGGGATATGGATCCGTACGACCTGCCGGAAGAACTGTCGATGCTGCAAAGTCAGGACATGAGCAAAATCGGCTTCATGCAGGACTTGCTGCGCGGGGTGCAGAAGGTGATGAATGCGGGCAATCAGGCGAAAGCATCCGGGAAGGTTCGGCAGGTGGTGCAGACCGCCGCGGGCGGCATGACACCGGGGATTAACAGCCTGATGGAGCGCACATACCTGTTCATGGAGGACGGCGATTTTGACAGCGCGGAGGAGTATATCGAGCGTGTGCTGGATATTGATCCCAAATACGCTCCTGCCTACGCGGCGAAGGTGTGCGTTGCCTTCCGCATCCGCAAGGAATCGGGGCTGACGGATGCGCCCTTCCTGTATGAGGACAATCCCGATTGGCAGAAGGCGCTGCGCTTTGCGGACAGCAAGCAACGGGCGATTTATGCGGGCTACATCGAGAAGGTGAAGCCGCGCGTGGCAGCGCAGATTCGTGACTATGCCTTTGACTGTGCTGTTGAAATGGCGGTGAATCCCAAAGTGAACCGCGAGCAGCTTGAGCGGGAATTGGCGAGCTACAAAACCAGCTGCCAGCACTCCAATGGTCGCCGCGCGAATGGCAGCCGCCGCCGAGATGGTCAGCAGAATGCAAACGTGTTTCAGAAAATGGTAAACGACGGCGAACCCGGCGACGTTAGCGAGCAGCAGCTGAAAACGGCGGCGGAGATGTTTGTGGCGATTCGCGATTCGGAAAGCAGCGCGTGTGCGAAGAATTGCCTTGCGCTGGCGGAACAGGCACGGCAGAAGCAAATCTATGTATGGGCCAGCAAGCAGAATGCAGCCACCAATCATTTGCGGGATGCGGATTCTCTGGAGGACTGCGCCCGGCAGTTCAACCAAATCCCCGACTATAAAGATGCGAAGCGCCGTGCACAGGATTGCTTGAATGATGCAGAGGAAATCCGCGTAACAGCCTATCGTGAAGCGGTAAAGCGGATGGAAGCGACAAAGAAAATGGAAGCATCCCGAAAGATGCGGCGGTCGGGCAACCTCAGCTCTGAATGGGAAAAAACCATCAAACTGCTCAAGCACGAAGCGCTGTATGATTACCGTGACGCGAAGGAACTGCGGAAAGAGGCGGAAGCGCACTATCAGGAATGGCTGACAAAAGAAGCAAGGCGTGCACAGAAAGGCAACTCTAAGAAAAACTTTATTAAGATTTTTGTGATTGTACTAATCGTTGCGGTGGCTGCCTACTTTGCAATTGCAATTGCGCCAGATTTGATAAAAGAATTTCGTTATCAAAATGCCACTTCTCAAATGCAACAGGGACGCTATCAAAGCGCGTATGAAAAATTTTTGGAACTTCGGGGGTACAAGGATGTTGACACATTGCTGCCGACACTTGCAATAGCCGTGCGAGATGAACAATTTTCAAGCGGTAGATATGTTACCCTGGGTACATATCCACAAAGTGCAAATGGCGATGATTTGACGCCGATTGAGTGGCGTGTGCTGGCGAGAGATGGAAACAAGGCACTGCTGATTAGCCGCTATGGGCTGGACGTTCAGCCATATAATAGTGAAAAAACTGATGTTACATGGGAAACGTGCACGCTGCGTACATGGCTGAATAACACTTTTTTCAACAAAGCGTTTACGTCCGCTGAACAGGCTACAATTTTGACAACCACGGTGTATAACTTCTGGACTGAAGGCAATACAGAATGGGAAAGTGGCGGAGGAAATACTACGCAGGATAGAATATTTTTGCTAAGTTATGAAGAAGCAAATCAATATTTGCAGGTTAAATACCGGCAAGGCATTGGGGATAACAATCGAGCGTCCCGCGTAACTCCGACAGAATATGCGTTGGCGCGCGGGGCATATACTCAAGATTATAAAACACCAGAGGGCGCGGATGCCGGCTGGTGGTGGCTGCGGTCGCCGGGGCGAGAACAGCGCCATGCGGCAATTGTAAATCATAACGGTTTTCTCTTTTATAACGTTGTTAGCAGCACCTCTGGCCTTGTCCGCCCTGTCATGTGGATTAACATTGAATCAGACATTTACTTGCCTTAATTCCCCCTTTGCGGTGCTTCCCCTCACCCCCGGAAGCCGCCTTGTTTTTGTCGCATCAGGGTGCAAAATGCCCTGTAACCGCTTGAAATCAGCGCATATATGCAGTATAATCAAAATAGAATGTTTTCCTTTCACATGCGCAATTTCCAGCATGAGGAATGAGATAGAGGAGGAACTGCCGTTATGAGTAAATTCGTTATCGCCTGCCCTGTCTGCCACCAGTATGTGCAGGCCAGCACGGGCCTGTTCGCAAGCCGCCGCGTCCGCTGCGCGTGCGGCAATATCATTGATGTCAAAACCGAAAGGTTAGCCAGCCGCAAGTGCCCGTCCTGCGGCAATCAGGTCGTTTTCGACCAAGCCGACGGGGTGGATGCCCGCTGCCCGGTGTGCCAGTCGGCGCTGATGGTGGGGGAAGCCGTGTCGTTCCGCTGCCATCGGTGCGGCTGCCAGCTGAACGCGGACAGCACGGTGGATGAGGTGGACTGCCCCGTTTGCGGTGCGGTGAACGACGTACAGGCGGAGGTGAAGAAGGCGCAGGTGCGCGCGGAGGGCATTCCGGCGGTCATCCGCTATGAGGGCGACAATCAGACGATTGTGTGGAAGCACCCGCTGACGGATTTCACCACGGGAACGCAGCTGATTGTGCACGAAAGTCAGGAAGCCGTGTTCTTCCGCAACGGCGAAGCGCTGGATTCCTTTCCGGCGGGACGCTACACGCTGGAAACCGCCACGCTCCCCAAGATGAACAGCATCTACCAGCTGCCGACGCAGGGCACGCCCTTCCGCGCGGAGGTCTACTTCGTCAACCTGACGACGCAACTGGGTATCAAGTGGGGCACGCCGAGCAAAGTCGGCATGTTTGACCCGGTGACGGGCATCCATGTGGAACTGGGGGCGTCGGGCGCGTTTAACCTGCGGGTCAGCGACGCGCGGCGGCTGCTCATCCGCGTCGTCGGCACGGCAGCAGGGCTGAAGCAGGAGGAAGTCTTTAACCAGAACGGGCTGGGGTACTTCCGCACGCTCATCATGACGCAGGTGAAGGCAAATCTGGCGAAAATCATCAAGAGCAACCACATTTCCGTCCTGGAGCTGGACGAGCATCTCGACACCATCAGCCGCGGTCTGCGCGACGCCATCAACGCGGAACTGGCATCGTACGGGCTGGAAGTGCCGGAATTTTACGTCAGCAACATCGTCACGCCGGACGATGACCCGAATTTCCGCCGCATGAAGCAGCAGCACGCGGATTTGTACCTGAAAACGCGCGACGAGGAAATCCGCAAAGCCGAGGCGGAAGCCGCGTTCGAGCGCAAGGCGGTGGAGGCGCAGACGGAAGCCCGCCTGAAAACCATCACCGCGCAGGGCGATGCCGACGCAGCGCGAATCGCGGGTCAGGCGCAGGCAGACATCTACCGGATGCAGGCGGAAGCCGAGGCGCAGGAGATGCGCATGAAGGGCTACACCTACCAGCAGGAGACGAGCCGTCAGGTGGGTCTGGAAGCCATGCGCAACGGCGGCGCGGCGGGCGGCATCAGCGGCATGGCGAGCGACGCGATGCAGTTAGGCGTTGGGCTGGGCGCGGTCAGCAGCGTCATTGGCATGACGAAGGACGCGATTCAGCCGGTGATGCAGAGCGCCTTGACCCCGGAAGCTCCCGCAGTCGAGGGCTGGACGTGCACCTGCGGCCAGAGGAACACCGGAAAATTCTGCTCCGCCTGCGGCAAGCCGCGCCCTGCCGAGGGCTGGACCTGCGCCTGCGGCACGGTGAATCAGGGCAAGTTCTGCCAGAACTGCGGCGCGAAGAAGCCCGCGAACGAGCCGCAGTACCGCTGCGACAAGTGCGGCTGGCAGCCGGAGGATCCGCGCCATCCGCCGAAATTCTGCCCCGAGTGCGGCGACCCCTTTGACTTCAACGATCAGGTCTGACGAAAGGGTGGGAACCTCGCATGGCTGAAACGATCCAGTACAAATGCCCCTGCTGCGGCGGCCGCCTGGAATTCGACAGCGGCCTGCAAAAGATGAAGTGCCCGTACTGCGACACGACCTTCGACGTAGAGACGCTCGAGGGCTATGACGACGCGCTGAAGCAGGACGCCGCGGACGACATGCACTGGGACGCGGCGCAGCAGCCGTGGGACGACGTGCAGATGGGCGTTTACACCTGCAAGAGCTGCGGCGGCGAGCTGGTGTGCGACGAGAGCACCGCCGCGACGGCCTGCCCGTTCTGCGGCAATCCCATCGTGCTGACCGGCCGCCTGTCCGGCGACCTGAAGCCCGACTACGTCATTCCCTTCAAGCTCGACAAAAAGGCGGCCGAAGCCGCCCTGCGCAACCATATGAAGGGCAAGCGCCTGCTGCCGAACCTGTTCCGCAGCGAAAACCGCATCTCCGAGGTCAAGGGCGTGTATGTGCCGTTCTGGCTGTTCGACGCCGACGCCGACGCCCACATCCGCTACCACGCGACGCGCATCCGCACCTGGAGCGACCGCGACTATGACTACACCGAGACGCAGCACTATGCCATCCTGCGCAGCGGCGACCTCAGCTTCACCCACGTCCCGGTGGACGGCTCTTCCCGCATGCCGAACGACCTGATGGAATCCATCGAGCCGTTTGACTTCTCCAGCGCGGTCGATTTTCAGACGGCCTACCTGTCCGGCTATCTTGCCGACCGCTATGATGTGAACGCAGACGACAGCATCGGCCGCGCGAACGAGCGCGTGAAAAAGAGCACGGAGTCCGTGTTCGCCTCGACCGTCGTGGGCTATCACACCGTCGTGCCCGAGAGCACATCCGTCCGCCTGGCCAACGGCAGGGTGCGCTATGCGCTCTACCCCGTGTGGCTGCTGAACACCGTATGGAACGGCAAAACGTTCTCGTTCGCCATGAACGGCCAGACCGGCAAATTCGTCGGCGACCTTCCCGTGGACAAGGGGAAAAAGTGGCGCTGGTTCGGTCTGGTCAGCGGCATCGCGGCAGCGGCAGCCTATGGCCTTGTGTGCCTGTGGCAGCTGCTGCACTGAGGGAGGGGACGGATATGAAACGAACGCTTACCCTGCTCACGCTGCTGCTTGCCCTGCTGGCGCTGCTGGTCCTGCCCGCTGCAGCGGCGGATCTGCCCCGGCTGGTGGACAACGCAGACCTGCTGATGGCGGATGACGCGGAAGCGCTGCTGGCCGACCTCGACAGCCGCAGCGAGGCGCTGCAGTTCGACATCGTCATCGTGACCGTCGACTCGCTCGACGGCGAAACGCCGCGGAATTACGCGGAGGACTTCTTCTGGTACAACAACTACGGCCTCGGCGAGGACCGCGACGGCGCGCTCCTGCTCGTGGCCATGGACACGCGCGACTGGTACATCGCCACGCATGGCTTCGGCATCACCGCCATCACGCCCGCCGGGCGCGAGGCCATGGCGGACCGCTTCCTGCCCCAGCTCTCGAACGCCGAATATGCCGCGGCATTTTCCACGTTCGCGGAGGAATGCGAGGATTATGTCAACCAAGCGAGGAACGGCTCGGCCTATGACACGGGGAACCTGCCCGACGAGCCGTTTGAAGCGCCGGGCTTCCTGTGGGTCGTGGCCTGCCTGCTGTTCGGCGTCCGCTGGGGCGACACAGCTCTGGAAGCCGCCAATCTGGAAAACGCCATGGGGTCCGGATACGAATTCGGTTACTACGACGAGGACCGGGAGTTCGTCTATCTGGACGAGACCGACGAGACCACCATCACCATGCAGGCTTCCGGCTCCGGGAATGACGTGACGGTGACGGAGACCCGCAGCGGGGAGGTCCTGTTCCAATTCCGGGACAACGGCTACTGTCTCGGCATCCGCCCCATGGGACGGCATACGGAGACCTGGTGCAAGGGCTATAAGTACCCCGGCGGCTTTGAGTACCGCTGCAACGCCGACAGCACTTTGACGGTTATCAACGTGGTGGATATTGAAGACTATGTAAAGGGTGTTGTGCCCTACGAGATGGACAAAGACTGGCCGCTGGCGGCTCTGGAAGCCCAGGCGGTCTGCGCCCGCACCTACGCCGTAAAGACCCGGCATCCCTCTTTGGGCTTTGACGTCTGCGCCGGCACCGACTGTCAGGTGTACTATGGCCGCAACCGGGCAACCGATATGACGGACGCGGCGGTGGACAACACGGCGGGCGAGATGATCTATTACGGCGGCAAGCCCGCGGATACGGTGGTCTACTGTGCGTCAAACGGCGGGGCCACGGAGGACGCCGCCAATGTCTGGAGCAGCATTCCCTATCTGGTGGGGAAGAAGGACCCCTATGAGGCCAAGACCAACATTCCCAATTACAACTGGACTGTTACCTACACCGCCGATGAACTGACGTGGATCTTAGAGCAGAAGGGGTACAGCATCGGCACTGTGAAAAACGTCTATGTGGCGGAGTTCACGCCGATGGGCAACGTCAGCAAGGTGACCTTTGAGGGCAGCCGGGACAGCGTGACGGTGAAAGGGGAGACCTGCCGCACGATCTTCTATTCCAGCACCTATAATAAATCCGTCAAGAGCCAGCGGTTTACCATCAACGGAGCCGGCGCAGCCTCCGGCGGCATTTATATCAATGACAGCAATACGGTGATCCGCTCCTTGGAAGGGATCAGCGTCCTCAGCGGCGGCGGAAAGACCGTCAGACTGGATGGCAGCGCATCTGTGCTGTCCGCTTTCGGAACATCTACGGTAGGCGAAGGCCAAACGCCTGCGTTTTCCAAGGACGGCACCTTTACCATCACCGGCAGCGGCAGCGGCCACAATCTCGGCATGAGCCAGTACGGTGCCAAGGCCATGGCGGAGCTGGGGTATACCTATGACGAAATTCTGGAATTCTACTATACAGATATTACCATCAAGTGAGGTTGAACATGAAAACAAGCGATTTTAACTACCAGCTCCCGGAGGAACTGATCGCCCAGACGCCGCTGGAGCGGCGGGACGGTTCCCGGCTCATGACTCTGGACCGGAACACCGGCGCCTGGGAGCATCACCATTTCTACGAGCTGCCGGATTTCCTGAACCCCGGTGACTGCCTGATCCTGAACGATTCCCGGGTGCTGCCCGCCCGTCTGCTGGGCCAGCGTCTGCCGGGAGGCGGTGCCTGTGAGGTGCTGCTGCTCATCGACCGGGGAGAAAAGACGTGGGAATGTCTGGTGCGCCCGGGACGGCATATGCGGGAGGGAGCCAAACTCTCCTTCGGCAACGGCGAACTGACGGCAGAGGTCACAAAGGTCCTGCCGGACGGCAACCGTCTGGTGCGCTTTGATTACGAGGGAATCTTTCTGGAGGTTTTGGAGCATCTGGGTAAAATGCCCCTGCCGCCCTACATCAAGGAGGAACTTCAGGATCAGGAGCGGTATCAGACGGTGTACTCCAAGGTGTTGGGCAGCGCAGCGGCCCCCACGGCGGGTGACCTTGGGCGGCGGCACGAAGGCGCCGGGCGGCACGTCGAAGAGCTTGTGCATGAAGTAGCGGTACTGGAGCATCACGCTCAGACGGCCGTAAGTCTTGCTGCCGGGTTCGGCGACCATGCGGTCGACCACTTCACGCTGGAGCATGAAGTGCTGGTCGATGACGC
>OHAJ01000358.1_pt1 | contig 33239 bp, 25 predicted proteins | sample 1577101 | NCBI WGS metagenome assembly OHAJ01 (sample SAMEA3541531, study PRJEB24748) | human gut metagenome | biome: human gut; feature: human-associated habitat; material: faeces | place: China | collected 2012
GCATTGTTCAAATCAGTAGGTATTCGGTATGAAGTACAGGAAACTGATTTTTTTGAACAAATAATACGTTATATAAAGATAGCGGTAAATGTTTTGGCAACAAAAGTGTTTGTTTTTATTAATCTTCGAAGCTATTTAACAGATTTGCAAATGCAGGAATTGATTAAAGAGATTTCTTATCAGGATGTAAAGGGATTATTTATTGAAAATCATGAAAGAAGTTGCATGGAAGGAGGAATGCGTTATATTATAGATAGAGACGGATGTGAAATTTATTGAATAGTTAAGCTTGAGTACCTTGTTTTTATGCCGATGATAGCATTTTATTTTTGAATTTGAGGTTTGAGAATGATGTAAAAATGTATGGTACTCAAGCGGTTGCTTCTGTCTGAATACAGCCGCAGCTGTTTGAGAATGATGTAAAAATGTATGGTACTCAAGCTTCTATGTAGTGCCTATGATGAAGAGGACGGTTTGAGAATGATGTAAAAATGTATGGTACTCAAGCCATTATAGCAAGGCACTAATGTACCAAAAGGTTTGAGAATGATGTAAAAATGTATGGTACTCAAGCTGACGATGAGAACACTACTGTTTAGAGGTCGTTTGAGAATGATGTAAAAATGTATGGTACTCAAGCTCCAGGAACTACACTAACAATTCCATGATAGTTTGAGAATGATGTAAAAATGTATGGTACTCAAGCACGACTCAATGACTTACTCTATCTCACTCAGTTTGAGAATGATGTAAAAATGTATGGTACTCAAGCAATCTGCTCCCGGAGCCGTCTATCATCGTTGTTTGAGAATGATGTAAAAATGTATGGTACTCAAGCATAAGCTATGTGCTAAGCCTGGCTGAGGAGGTTTGAGAATGATGTAAAAATGTATGGTACTCAAGCAAATTCTGTATCTTCCAATAGTTCAACTAAGTTTGAGAATGATGTAAAAATGTATGGTACTCAAGCTAAACCCTGAAGTTATCCTTGATGGTCGTCGTTTGAGAATGATGTAAAAATGTATGGTACTCAAGCTCACGGAGGGAATTAAACAGGCCGTCATGGGTTTGAGAATGATGTAAAAATGTATGGTACTCAAGCGAGTAACCCATCATTGATAACTACTGTGGCGTTTGAGAATGATGTAAAAATGTATGGTACTCAAGCTAAATGACAGCTACGCTTGCAGAGTAGGTAGTTTGAGAATGATGTAAAAATGTATGGTACTCAAGCAAAAAGTATAATAATAAAATGGTCTGGGATGTTTGAGAATGATGTAAAAATGTATGGTACTCAAGCTTTATGCTGCGCTGATCCACGATTGTTTGAGTTTGAGAATGATGTAAAAATGTATGGTACTCAAGCAATGTTGAAACTGTAAGCGGAATGTCTACTGTTTGAGAATGATGTAAAAATGTATGGTACTCAAGCTGAACAACTTCCTTGAGGAGCATGGATACGGTTTGAGAATGATGTAAAAATGTATGGTACTCAAGCAACAAACTTCTTGATAAGTTCCCACTCATTGTTTGAGAATGATGTAAAAATATATGGTACTCAAGCACACCTGATGATGTAATTAAGCTTGGACATAGATTCCAAACAGATGTAGCTCGATTTACTATTCCTATGTTAGGATCCTTTACGAAGGAAGATTATGCGATTGCGTTGTCATTCATGTATGCATTTCTTGAGGGAATAAGTATTGGACTTGGGATTGAGAGAAATGACATAGATGGTGTGCTTGAATTGAATCTAGAGCAGCATAGCTATGATATTTTGATCTATGATAATGTTCCAGGAGGAGCAGGTCATGTTAAGAGACTGATTGAGAAGAACGCTGTAATAACATCTTTAAATGCAGCATATGCGAAAGTATCACAACAATGTTTCGATGAAAACACTTCTTGCTATAACTGCCTTAGAAACTATTACAACCAGGCAAATCACAGCAAGTTGAAACGTAAATATGCTTGTGATTTTATTGAAGGTCTATTGAGACAAATAGGGTGTTAGATCTTGATATGTAGTTGTATTTCAGCTTGTATTGAGCAAAAGCGTATTGAAATAAAATCTTAGGTAATAATAAAAATAATTTAACCGGATTGAGGTGATAGATATTGGCAAATTTTTTTGATATATCACAATTTGATTCATATAAGGAAGATAACAGACGTGAGGTAAAGAGAGCAAATGGTGGACTCCCTAATGATATGTGGGAGACATATTCTGCATATGCTAATACTTATGGTGGCGTTATCATTCTTGGAGTGAAAGAATTGGATGATAAACATTGGAGGACAACAGGATTAAAACTCAAGGATAAAGAGAAACTCTTGGATGACCTGTGGAATTTGCTGCATAATCGCAATAAGGTGAATATAAATCTACTTACAGAATCTGATGTACAAACTTATGATATAGGCGAAGATATTATTATTGTTATTACTGTTCCTATGGCGAAACGGAGTGAGAAACCGGTATACATCAATAATGATATGTTTAATCAGACTTTCCGTAGGTCAAATGCTGGTGATTACAAATGTACAAGACTTCAGGTTAAGGCGATGCTGCGCGATCAGACAGAGAATACTATGGATATGGAAATTCTGGATGATGCGGAATTGTCGGAGCTAAATGCAGAAACAATACAGGGATATCGGAATAGGCATAGAACATTAAAAGCAGGTCATCCATTTGAAAGATTGGATGATGCAGAATATTTACGTAGTATTGGAGCTGCGGCTATATCGCGAGAGGACAAGCAGTTGCACCCAACAGCAGCAGGAATGTTGATGTTTGGAGATGAGTTTAACATTGTGAGACATTTTCCGGAATATTTCTTGGATTATAGAGAAATGCTTGATCCTACAATAAGATGGACGGATCGCCTGCAATCCAGCTCAGGAGAGTGGTCTGGTAACATTTGTGACTTTTATTTTAGGGTCTATAACAAAATCATAAAAGATATAAAAGTTCCGTTTAAAACCAGTGGTGGAGATCGTATTGATGACACTCCGGTACACGAAGCACTCAGAGAAGCATTGGCAAATTGTTTGATCAATACAGATTATTATGGTGTTTGTGGAGTTGTTATCAAAAAGGAACCGGATAAGCTGATATTAGAAAATCCAGGATACATTCGTACTGGTAAAGAACAGATGAGAAAAGGTGGCGAATCGGATCCTAGAAACAAAGCCTTGATGAAGATGTTCAATCTGATTAATATCGGTGAACGTGCAGGCAGCGGTGTGCCAAATATCTTTAATGTCTGGGAAGATGAAGGATGGATTGAGCCAGTTATTGAAGAGAAGTTTGACCCAGATCGAACCATCTTGACGTTGGAGTTTAAGAAAAAAAGCGGCGATAAAAAAGCGACGAAAAAAAGCGACGATAAAAAAGCGACGAAAAAAAGTGACGGAAAAAAAGTGACGAAAAAAACCCAGGCACAGTATGATAAAATACTTGACTTTATGGAATTTGACAAAGAGTATAGTTTACAGGAATTTTGTGAATTACTTGATTTGAAGGAAACAAGAACCAAAGCGATATTAAAGCAACTTAATGAGTATATTGAACCGATTGGTAGTACAAAGAACAGAAAGTATTTGAGGAAGAAATAGGCTAAATAGTGCAATAGGGCGTTGCACTATTTATGAAGTAGCTGTTTGAAAATGGATATTTGGATAAATATAAAGCAGAGGATTTGTAGAGATATACTCCTACCAACGGTGGGAGAAATTGAAAGGCATAAAACCAATATGAAAAGACACACAAACATAATAATCACAGCCGTGGCATCGCTGCTTATCGTCACACTTGCGGGCAGAGAATTCATTAAAAATCATAAGAAAGAGTCTAATGATAAATCGTCTACGAATGTATCAGAAAATACATGTGAAGATATACCTGACACAAGTATACACGACACAAGTATACCTGACACAAGTATATCTGATACGTGTGTAGCTGATACGAATACACCTGACACGAGTACATCTGAAGCAGATATTCTGGATACGACCTATGAGGATAATAAAGAGCAATTTTATATATCAGAAATCCATGATGACATTTTTGAAAAAATGCAGGGCAAATCCTACAAGGCAGATTGTACACTCCCCAGAGAAAATCTGCGATATATACATGTACTACACATAGGCTTTGACAATCAGGTACATGAAGGTGAGCTGGTTGTAAATAAAGATATCGCAGATGATGTACTTGAAATATTTAAGGAGCTCTATGAGTCTGGATATCAAATAGAAAAAGTCAGACTTGTTGATGAATACGATGCAGATGATGAGGCATCCATGAGCGATAATAATTCATCGGCCTTCAATTTCAGGTTTATTTCCCACACCACAAAGATATCGAAGCATGGAATGGGAATGGCGGTGGATATCAACACTCTATACAATCCTTATGTCAAAACAGTCGATGGGGAGCTTTCGATTGAGCCTGCAAATGCCGCAGATTATGTTGACCGGAGCAGGGATTTTTCGCACAAGATTGACCATGATGATTTATGCTATAAGCTGTTTACGGAGCATGGTTTTGAGTGGGGAGGCGATTGGACGCATTCCAAGGATTATCAGCATTTTGAAAAATAGTGCTGATAATTTCTACGGAAGCATATGACCTGCCGCCAGGTACAGCTCATACCATTCCTCGCGAGTCAGTGTAATATCGCATGCCGCGATAATTTCCTTCAGGCGGCTTTCACTTGCAGTTCCGGTAACAATTTGCATATTTGCCGGATGGCGTAAAATCCATGCAGCCGCAATAGTAGTATCGCTGACATTGTATTTTTCGGCTATCACATGAAGTTTTTTATTCAGTTCCGGGTATTCGTCGCTTCCGAGAAAACAGCCTTTCCATGCCGGCATCTGAAACGGAGACCATGCCTGGAGAGTGATATTGTGGAGGCGGCAGTAGTCGAGCAGACTTCCGTCGTGATCAATTGAACCGGGTGTTTCCATATTGACTTCCATACCATTTGCAACGAGATTGGAAACAGGAATGCTGAACTGAACCTGATTGACAACGAGTGGTTGGCGGACATATTTCTGTAGCAGTTCAATCTGCATCGGCTTATGATTTGAAACACCAAAATGGCGAACCTTTCCGCTTTCAAAAAGAACATCAAATGCAGCGGCAACCTCTTCCGGTTCTACGAGTGCATCCGGACGATGAAGCAGCAGAAGATCAAGATAATCTGTATGAAGCCTTTTTAAAATACCATCGACAGATTTCAGAATATGCTCCTTTGAGAGATCATAGAAGCCTTGGCGGATGCCACATTTTGACTGCAGGTAAATATCTTCACGCTTTAGGGATGGATCGTCTGCAAACGCTTCGCCGAATACGCTCTCGCTCATACCGCCACCGTAGATATCCGCGTGATCAAAGAAATATGCGCCCTGTTCCAGAGCTGCATGAATAAAATGATTCATCTCATCCTTTGATTTTTCAGAAAGGCGCATGCATCCAACCGCAACTGAAGGAACCTTTCGTATGTGATTGCCTAAAATTGTTTCTCTCATAGTAAAAATCTCCTTTGTAATTATTTTCTAATTCCCATAATGAGTGCGGCGTAGCCCCAATCCCATATGAGCTTTGCAAAGCTGTTTTCAAGATATTCGCGTATGTCATCGTCATCATATCCTGTCATGCGTGAGATTATGACAATATGCTCTCTGATGGTTTCATATGTCAACGGACTATTGGCATTGTGACTGTACCACAAGAAAAGACTTTGACGTATAGCAGTGTATTCAATCATAATCCACTGCATTTTGATAATCATGTGTTCAATAATCTTTTTAGTGGATGCTGCTTCAGGTGATATCAGATCGGAAAACAGCTCGTTTGCCAGATAATTGCGAAAAACAATGTCATAATCTGTGAGCATTGAGCAAAATTGTTTCCGCGATGTTTGCAAGGTGCGGCTCATGGAATTATTGTCTGACTGTGAATAAATATTGGAGTATCTACAAGCCTCGGTCAGTACAGGCTGAAGAAAGGCTGTGTATAAACCCTCTTTACGATAATTTACTGATAAATCCTGAAGCAGCTCATTGCATTCAATAAATGTATCTTCGTCCGGGATATGGATATCTTCCATGGCGGTATTCAGTTCATTAAGCGTCTGGTCGGAAAAATATTCCTGTATATGTGCATTGGAGACCGGTTGGTTTTTATATAATTCCAATAAAATGTAAAGCCCGTCAAGCAAAGCCTGCTCCACTGAAAGCCCTTGGTCAGATATCAGTTTAATCAGATTATCACGGATTAAAAATGCCGTAGATAAATTATTCCGGGGCTCGGATATTACAGGAAATGTGACAGGTTTTTCGCACCACAGGTCGATAACTGCCGGACAGCACGGCATGAGTGTTCGTTCCTCATGTGTTGAAAAACGGTGGATTTCTCTGGGAAACAGTGAACATGTCTCTGAAAGCACTTCATCTGAGTATGTCATTACAAGATGACATAGCTTATCATTTGAAAGAAACGGACACCGATGTTTTTCGTCCAGTTTAATAACCAGACTGCCATCCTTATGGCATGTGTAAGAGCTTAGATTGTCACTTTTTCCAGACACTTTATCAGCAGAAAGCTTCTTCCATTTGCGGTTTGTAGCGTCATCTACTGTAATTTTCCACTCCTGACAGCATGTGATACTGCATTTGTCAGCAATACATTTGAAATTGTTGTAATAGTCCGGTTGATAGTTTTTCATGTTTTTCCTTTACTTATATTATACAGATTTGTGAATAGAGCATAGTATAGCTTGTTATTATCAATCAATCACATGATGATTCAGCCATTTTCTTGAGTGGAATCTGGCGGTAAATATAATAGAACGCAGCATCCAGTCACAAGCCATGCCGATCCACACGGCAATCGGACCAAAGCCCCATACACGGCAGAGGTATATGCACAGGCTTACACGGCAAAGCCACATCGTGCAGCAGGATACAATCATGGAGAATTTCACATCGCCTGCGGCACGCAGTCCATATGGCGGTATGAAGGATGGTACCCAGCAGATTGGCTTGGCAATTGTGATAAAGGCAACCATCTCAAAGCAGAGCCTTGCACTGGCCGGTTCCATTCCTGCAAGCATTGTAATAGGCTTTGTGAGTATGAAAATAATCAGACAGCTGGCAATGATAACGACCTCAGACACCAGTGACAGTTTTTTTATGTAGTAGACAGCTTCATCCTTTCTGCCGGCACCAAGACACTGTCCTACAACAGTCATAAGACCTATTCCTATGCCGATAGCAGCAATACCATTTAGGTTTTCGAGGATATTGGTCATGGCCTGGGCGGCGATGGCCACTGTTCCAAGAGTGGATACAGTAGACTGGATAGCCAGCTTTCCAAACTGGAACATGCTGTTTTCGATTCCTGATGGGATACCGATGAGCAGGATTTTTTTAATCAGGCCCCATTCAGGGCGTATAGACATATAGTTCCTGATAAAAATAGGTTCATTTTCTCTACGAAGCTGAAAGATAACGACAATTGCGCAAAATATTCGTGATATGAGAGTGGAAATAGCAGCTCCCTCAACACCCATGCCGAAGCCAAAAATCAGGATAGCGTTGCCACCGATATTCATAAAGTTCGAAATAACAGATATGACCATAGGATTGCGGCTGTTATTCTGTGCGCGCATAATAGATGCGCCGGCATCATAGAGACCTATAAAAGGAAATGATAGCAATGTAAAAAAGAAATAAACCTGTGAGTTTCTCATTACATCAGCTTCAACTGCACCAAAAATGGCACGAAGCAGCGGCTTTCTTGTTATCAGACAAAAAGCAGATAGAATAACAGACAGAAACGCCATGACAAAAAATACCTGCTTTGCAGCATGGCGGGCACCTTTTGTATTGTGACTTCCCAGATACTGTGAACAGAGGATCGCACCACCGGCGGCAAGCGCTGAAAGTGCCTGTATGACAAGAATATTGATTGAATCAACAAGCGAGACCGCTGAGATAGCGGCAGAACCTACATTGCTGACCATCATTGTGTCCACAGTTCCCATGAGAGAGGCCAACAGCTGCTCTATTATAATCGGAACCAAAAGCTTTCGAAGTTTAGTATTTGTATAAATGTGATTGGCTGCAGTAGGCAGGTTTGATGTTTTTATTTTATCTGAATGTAAATTTGTCATATATGATTACCTTTATAACTGTATATTTTACGTGTTTAGGTTAGTACGATAAATTTATAATGTCAATTACTTCTACTTTTTTGAACAATATTGCACAATCCTCTTTTATTTTGAACCAAAAAGTTATACAATAGTACCATAGTAAAAGGCATCAAAACTAATTCCAAAATTAAATCACGAGAGGTATCAACATGAAAAAAGCAAAGAAACCACCTCTGTACAAAAGCTTCGGCTATGCCTTCGAGGGCATATTTACATGCATCAGAAATGAGCGCAATATCAAGATACACTGCACTGTCGCGATACTTGTAGTGATAGCAGGAGCGGTGCTTGGGATAACACCGACTGAGTGGTGCATCTGCCTGACGCTGTTTGGATTGGTGATAGCCCTGGAGCTGGTCAACACTGCGATTGAGTCAGTTGTAGATTTGGTAACGACAGAGCGAAAGCCGCTTGCCAAGACAGCTAAGGACACGGCAGCAGGAGCAGTGCTTGTGGCAGCAATAATGGCTGCGATAGTTGGACTTATCATTTTTGTGCCAAGGATTGTTTCACTATAATAACAGGAAACGGAGGATTTTACCATGGAAAGACTTACAGACGGATTAAAGAAGATTTTACTTGCAGGAATAGGAACAGTGGCAGTGACCGCTGAGAAATCAAAGGAAGTGCTTGATGAAATGGTCAAGAGAGGTGAGCTGACTGTTGAGCAGGGCAAGGTACTCAATCAGGAGCTTAAGCACAATATAAAGGACACAGTAAAGAAAAATGTAAATGTATCTGTTAAGCCACAGTCACCGGAGGAGCTCGAGGAGCTTTTGGACAAGATGACACCTGAACAGATACAGGCTTTAAAGAGCAAGCTTGCACAGATGGATGAGGCTGACGTGGATCAAGAAGCTGATGAAAGCGTTTTCGAGGATGAGGACATCGTAACGGATACCACAGCTGATGAATCACAGACAGTGGAGATAAAAATAGAAGCTGAGGACGATAAAGAGGAAAGCGTGAACTAGTATGGATAGCCGCCTGAAGGAGATGACAGCGGTACTGAAGAAGTACAAGCTCACGCATGGACTTACACCCGAAAAATTCAGACTTATATTGCAGGAGCTGGGACCTACCTATATTAAGCTTGGACAGATAATGTCGCTTCACTCGGATATTCTGCCAAAGGAATATTGTGAGGAGCTTATGAAGCTATGCTCAGATGTGGAGCCGATGCCGTTTGAGCAGGTGGAGGCTGTCATAGATGCTTCATTTGGCTATTCATGGAAGGATGTCTTTGCTTCAATAGATAAAAAGCCTCTTGGGGCAGCTTCTATAGCACAGGTGCACAGGGCCACACTTAAAACCGGTGAGCAGGTGGTTGTGAAGGTGCAAAGGAAGGGCATTCACGAGGTGATGTCAAAGGATATGGCGCTGCTTCACAAGGCGGTTAAGCTTGTGCCGCCCGTCTCTATAAAGGGCATTGTGGATTTTGACATGGTGCTTGATGAGATGTGGGCTGTGGCACAGGAGGAGATGAATTTCCTGCTTGAGGCATCCAATATTGATGAGTTTGCCGGCAATAACAGGGATGTTGCATTTGTAGCCACACCAAAGCTTTACCGCAAGTATACCACATCACATGTACTTGTCATGGAGTATATAAAGGGCTTTAATATCGATGACAAGGAGGGGCTTTTAAAGGATGGCTATGATCTTGAGGAGATAGGCAGCAAGCTGATTGACAACTATATCAGGCAGGTGATAGAGGATGGCTTCTTCCATGCGGACCCGCATCCGGGCAATGTAAGGATAAGGGATGGCAAAATTGTCTGGATTGATATGGGCATGATGGGAAGGCTTTCTGAGCATGACAAAAAGGAACTGAGCAATGCTGTTTACGGCATCGCCATGAACGATATCGGCATGATAGAGGATGCGGTGCTTGCAATTGGTGACTTTAAGGGTGAGCCTGACAGGGCAAAGCTGTACAAGGATATCAAGATAATCATAAATAAATACGGCAGTCTGGATATGGGACAGGTCGATGTTGCAGAGTTTATTCAGGAGCTTTTGGAGGTAATGAAGAACAACCGCATTGTTATGCCGCATGGTCTTACAATGCTTGCGAGGGGCATCACTCAGATAGAGGGAGTGCTTGCAGATATTGCACCTGGCATCAACATGGTTGGGATTGCTTCTGCAAGGATAAAGCAGGAGATGTTTAAGAATTTTGATTTGAAGGGCGAGCTTAAAAAAGCCGGGAAGACAGCCTACAAATCAGCTCACCGTATGGCAGAACTGCCGGAGAGAATGGCGCAGATACTCGAGGAATATCAAAGAGGGCAGACACGCATAAATCTTGACATGCATGCTTCTGATGAGCTTGCGAGGCTTTTACACAGGCTGGTGAGAAATATCGTCATGGGCTTATGGGTTATGGCACTTCTAATCAGCTCAAGCATAGTGTGTACCACAGATATGACACCTAAGATACTTGGCATACCGGCGCTTGGTGTGATGGGATATGTGTTTGCATGCATCATAGTGCTTTATACGATTGTGAAGCATTTCATATCCAGACGATGATAAAAAAGCAGGATTCTGAAATTAATCAGAAATCCTGCTTTTTTATTACGTTATATTATTTTGATGATTTTTTACTCTTTGCTTTTTTAGAATCCTCATCAAGATGATATTTGTCCTGATACATGGTGAACTGACCTACAAATGCAGGCTCCTGTCCGGCCTTAAGCTCATTGAGATAATCATGTGTCTCGAATGATGAGTTGTGTGTCTGGATCAGGCATACAGCAATGTTTGAGCAGTGATCCGAAGCTCTCTCACAGTTTGTGATGTAATCTGTGAGGAATACACCGAGTCTGCTGTCACATTTGCCCTTCTGAAGACGCTCGATATGATGATTTCTAATCTCCTTGGTGAGATCGTCAATAACCTGCTCGAGAGGCTCAACCTTGACTGCCTCTGTCAAATCGTTTTTGCCAAATGCCTCTACAGTGAGAGTGAGAATCTCGCGCAGAGCATTATTGAGCACCGTGAGCTCTTTTCTTGCGTTCTTGGAAAACTCAAGCTTGTTGTCATCAATCTGCTTGGCAAGCTTTGCCATATTTATCGCATGATCTCCGATTCTCTCGAAGTCATTGATTGCATGAAGCATCTTTGAAATCTCGTTGTTGCCGTCCTCAGAAACATCCTTTCCGGATAAGTGAATGAGGAAGGTATCAAGCTGATCCTCTAAGTAATCAAGCCGCTCCTCCATAACTTCAATATCATCAAACTTTGAATCTGAGTAATTGTCAAAGAGGTCTAAAGCATTCTTGAAGCTGTCTCTTGCAAGCTCAGCCATCTCGTTTGTCTTTTCAAGACATTCTTTGACAGCAAGTCCAGGTGAGAGTAAAAGTCTCTCGTCGAGTACAACCTGTCCGTCTGCGTTGTCAGTTGTGACAAGCTTCTTAGCAATCTTTACAAGAGTGTTGCTAAATGGCAGAAGAATAATAGTGGTAGCGATATTGAAGATTGAGTGGAATACCGCAATCATTACAGGAGTGATGCTGTCATTAAATAATGCCAGATCAACAGCATAACGTGCGATACAGTATACTACAAGTCCTATTGCTGTACCGAACAGATTGAAGCTGATGTGGATGATGGATACTCTCTTGGCGTTTTTGTTTACGCCGATTGACGAAAGCAGTGCAGTCACGCATGTACCGATGTTCTGACCCATGATGATCGGGATAGCCATGCTATATGAGATAGCGCCTGTCATGGCTAAAGCCTGCAGCACACCAACTGATGCGGCAGATGACTGGATGACTCCGGTAAATACAGCACCTACAAGCACTCCGAGGAATGGATTGTTAAAGGTGGTGAGCAGTCCGGTAAATTCAGGCATATCTGCGAGTGGTGATACAGCGCCGCTCATGAGCTGCATACCATACATGAGTACGGCAAAACCTGCCATGATGATTCCAACGTCCTTGCGCTTTTCCTTCTTACTTCCCATAATCATAATCACACCGATAAGCGCTATGACAGGGGAGAAGTTCTCAGGCTTTAACATCGAGATGAACAGATTGTCACTTTCGATACCTGAAAGACTAAGAATCCATGCGGTGAGAGTGGTTCCGATGTTGGAACCCATGATGACACCGACAGTCTGGGCAAGCTCCATGATGCCGGAGTTTACGAGTCCGACAAGCATAACAGTAAGTGCGGATGAGGATTGGATTGCAATAGTGACTATTGCTCCAAAAAATAAGCTCTTGACAGGGTTTGAGGTTACCTCCTTAAGTATCTTTTGGAGATTGCCTCCTGCGAGCTTCTCAAGACTGCCTGACATAACATGCATTCCGAAAAGGAAAAAGGCAAGTCCACCGCATAACTGCAATATAGAGTAAATGTTCATGTTTACCTCCGTTTGTAAAAATAATTTGTTTTACTATTTGCTCCAGTTATACATATTTAGTTTACACAAAACACATATAACATAACATAATTTTTACATTCTATCAATAAATTCTGGGATTTTAATAAAAAAAGTGATATTCACTTTTAAACACTTTTGAAAACATTTTAAAATTTGCGTATATTTATGTTTTCTTTTGTTTACTTTTGAAGAAAAACGTTGTACAATTACAGTATAATAATTTAAGGTAATTATTCAGAAATTTACATTATAAGGTGGAGGTATATTATGTCAGACGTAAAAAGTGTTATTGAAAGCGGCAAGGCTGTGCTCGGAATAGAGTTCGGTTCTACCAGAATAAAGGCAGTGCTTATCGGGGAGGACCATGCTCCTATAGCCACAGGTGCCCATGATTGGGAAAACATGCTTGTGGACGGCATCTGGACATACAGCCTGGATATGATTTGGGAGGGCATTTCAGACTGCTACAGCAAAATGGCGCAGGATGCAAAGGAAAAGTATGGAGTTACTATCAAAAAGCTTGCGGCAATCGGTATTTCCGGCATGATGCACGGCTATCTGCCTTTTGACAAGGAGGATAATCTGCTTGTGCCATTTCGGACATGGAGAAATACCATCACAGGTGAGGCTGCAGCAGAGCTTACTGAGGTGCTTGGCTTTAATATTCCGCAGAGGTGGAGCATAGCGCATCTGTATCAGGCTATATTAAATAAAGAAGAGCATGTATCAAAGATATCATATTTCACAACATTGGCAGGCTATATTCACTGGCAGCTCACAGGTGAAAAGGTCATGGGTGTCGGTGAGGCATCAGGCATGTTTCCTATCGATTCTAAGACCAGGGATTATGATGCGGCAATGCTTGATAAATTTGCAGCATTAGATAAGGTAAAAGAATATCCGTGGGATATAAGAGACATTCTGCCAAAGGTGCTTACGGCTGGAGAAAAGGCAGGTACGCTGACAGAGGAAGGAGCTAAAAGGCTTGATGTAAGCGGCAATCTGGAGAGCGGTATATTGCTTGCACCGCCGGAGGGAGACGCAGGCACGGGAATGGTCGCAACCAATTCTGTTGCAGTGCGCACCGGAAATGTATCAGCGGGCACATCTGTATTTGCTATGGTGGTGCTTGAAAAGGCACTTAAGGCAGTTCATGAAGAGCTTGATATGGTCACCACACCATCGGGAGATGCGGTAGCTATGGTGCACTGCAACAACTGTACGTCAGACTTAAATGCATGGGTGGGATTATTCAAGGAATTTTCAGAGCTGTTTGGCATGGATATAGATATGAATGACATATATGGAAAGCTCTACAACAATGCACTTACAGCCGATAAGGACTGTGGCGGCCTTGTAGCCTTTAACCTTTTCTCGGGAGAGCCTGTCATCGGACTCAACGAGGGCAGACCTATGTTTGCCAGAAAGCCGGATGCAAGGATGAATCTTGCAAACTTTATGCGCACACACCTCTATGCAAGTCTTGCAACACTAAAAATCGGCTGTGATATTCTCTTTAAAGAGGAAAAAGTAAAGGTAGACACACTTTACGGTCATGGTGGTCTGTTCAAGACAAAGGGTGTGGGCCAGAGCATACTTGCAGCAGCCATGGATGCACCGGTTGCGGTCATGGAGACTGCCGGAGAGGGCGGCCCGTGGGGCATGGCAGTGCTCGCAGCTTATATGGTGAATAAAGTAGATGGAGAGCCTTTGGAAAAATATCTTTCAGACAGGGTATTTAATGGCGAAAAGGGCATAGTAATGCAGCCGGACCCTGACGATGTAAAGGGCTTTGATGAGTACATAAATACATATAAGGCAGCAATTGAGGCAGAGCGTGCCATGGTAAAGGCGCTCCCGCTGTAATAGCAGTAAAAAATAATAAGAGAGGAACAAAAAATGCTTGAAGAATTAAAGAAACAGGTTTACGAAGCAAACATGGAGCTCCCAAGAAGAGGGCTCATCACATATACATGGGGCAATGTCAGTGGAATTGACAGGGAAACAGGCTATTTTGTCATCAAGCCAAGTGGAGTGGATTATGATGTGCTCACCCCTGATGATATGGTAGTCATGGATCTTGAAGGAAATAAGATAGAGGGAAAATACAAGCCTTCGTCAGACACTGCAACACACTTAGAGCTCTACAAAAAGTATCCGGATATCGGAGGAATTGTACATACGCACTCACCTGAGGCAGTTGCATGGGCACAGGCCGGCAGGGATATTCCGCTCTACGGCACCACTCATGCAGACTATTTCCTGGGCTCAATTCCATGTGCGAGAAATCTCACCACAGAGGAAATCAACGAAGCCTATGAGAAAAATACAGGCCTTGTCATTATAGAGACCTTTGAGAACAGAAAAATCAATCCTGTATACACACCGGCTGTGCTCTGTCAGAATCACGGACCGTTTGCCTGGGGAAAGGATGCGGCTGAGGCTGTGCACAACGCCGTTGTCCTTGAGGAAGTGGCAAAGATGGCCAGACTCACAGAGTCAGTAAATCCTGACGTGAAGCCGGCACCGGACAACATTAAGGAGAAGCATTTCTACCGTAAGCATGGGGCTAACGCATACTATGGACAGAACTGATTTGTAGCTGTTATACGGCCCGTAGTATTCATATTATTTTGTGTTTACATAGCACAAAAAATGTGCTAAATTTTTATGTAAAGTACAGTCTCAAATGACTGTAAATAAGACATAAGGTGGTTGATAGAATGGTACTGGCAGTTGAGATAATAGTCTGCTGCTTAATATTTGGCATATACAGAGTAATACGGATAAAGCGGGATCCGGCATATAAGATAAGCAATATGCCCGAGAAGTTGCAGAAAAAGGTCATGCATATGCGTGGCTACAGAAATCGGAATATCCGTATCATGACAGACTGGGAGAAGTTTGTAAAGAAGCTTCCGACACTTATATTCTGGACGATAGCGCTTGTCATACTGACATCAATAGCAGGGGCAACAAGCTTTTCAACGGGCTTTGTGTTTGCACTTTTGATATGGATGGCAGTCCTATTGTTTCTTGAACTGGTAGTATACTGTGGCTGGTATGCACATACACCGAAGGTGTGGATAAAGGGCACCGAGGATATGGCGAAAAAGACATATACCAATTATGCACATTATATCGGACTGATACCACAGAGAGCTCTGATGGGAATAGTGGTTGCTATTATAGTGGGTCTTGTGATAGATATGATTCCAAGGCTTGACAACAACAATTATTCGCCGAAATATACAGAGATAGAGGATACCTTAAAGGCAGCCTGTGACAATTACAGGATTCCGGGAATGGCTGTTGAGGTGGTAGATGCAGAGGGCGTGCTTTTCTCCGGTACATATGGGGATTGCAAGAGCCTTGACACACCGTTTATCACCGGTTCACTCAGCAAGTCGTTTACTGCGGCATGCATCATGAAGCTGTATGAGGGAGGACATCTGAATATTGACAGCCCGGTAAATCCTTATCTGGATGCAGCTGAGGTATTCAAAAATCCAAAGGATGCGACAAGGATTACAATAAGACAGCTGCTCAATCACACCAGCGGACTCGGCGTGTACCAGCATGTGGGAAATGCAAAGATTGTTGGCAAAAATGGAGAATATACCTATGCGAATGTCAATTATGACATACTTGGTCTTATAGTGGAAAAAGTATCAGGTGTTAGCTACAGCGATTATCTGACAGCGACATTTTTTACACCACTTGGCATGACTCACAGCAGCGCAGCCTATGCAAAAGCGAAGAAGGATGGTCTGATTACAGGCCACAACAATTATTTCGGTTTTTCGGTGGAAAGCGATGTGAAGTATCCGCTCAGCGATTCATGGTCCACTGTACCGGCGGGCTATATTGCATCAAGCGCAAATGATATGGGAAAATATCTTCAGATGTATCTGCGTGGCGGCTATGGAATACTCTCTGACAAGAGCCTTAGCACAATGTTTCGGGCAACAGTTCCTATGGATGAGTCCGGTGAGACAGGCTATGGTATGGGCTGGGTACGTTCGGATAAATATGTCGAGACAGTGTACAATCACACAGGTCTCACTGAGAACTATATCGCAGACATGTATCTGCTTCCGGAGAGCGGTGTGGGCGTTGTATTCCTTGCAAATACCAATGACTATATGGTCACAAACAATCTGATGAACAAGGTAACCTCAAAGGTTGTGATGACGCTTATGGGATATGCAACAGACGAGCTTGACCCAAAGGATTATGTCGATGCGCACCTGTTCTATGACCTTGTTTTTGCAGCATTTATATTGGTTGCGCTGATGGAGATTATCAAGTCGCACAAATGGAGAACAGACAATAGTGGAAACCTGATAGCGAATATTTTTCTGCATCTGTTTTTGCCGGTGGGCATAGTTATTGCGCCTATTGTCGGAGGTATACCATACTGGGTAATAAAGGACTATGTTCCTGATTTATTTATTGTGGCATGCCTGAGTGTAGTACTTCTTGCAATAGGTGGAATCTTGAAGCTTAAAAACAGGAGAAATTCATAAGATAAAAGCAGAAGAAATAGAAATGCGGCTACTGTAATATGTAGCCGCATAATTTTTTGACCATAGCATCGTGGGAGGAGTCACAGCACACTCCGACAGTACATGAAGAGTATAAGCCGGAGGCTTTGACAAATTCATTGTCATCTGCTGAAAGCCTGATACCACAAGGATATTCCTTGCCATCTATTGTCACATATGCAAGCCTGTCCTTATATTTTTCAAGGACGGCTTTATCCAGATATTTGCTTATATCTTCAAAGCAGACATTTTTGGCGTAATAATCAAAGGTCTTATCATCCATAAAGCATATATCGTATTCGTTAGAAGCAAAGTATGCTGTGAGGACTGCCATGTTCTGATAGTCTAAGCCGCTTTTGTCTACATCGACACAGATATTTTTGTTTAAGGCAATTTCATCCTTTGACAAATCATAGCCGTTATCTGTGAGAAAGTCATTGAAAATATCGGCGCCGCTGTCCTCTGTGGTGCTGTTTTCTGCATTTACGCATAATACGCTCAAAACAGTATTTTTCTGCGCAATCCGGCCGCAAATAAAGGCTGTGACTGCTATGATTCCGATAATGACAAGAAATATCGGTATTTTGTAATAGTCCCATATATATTGTATTTTCTGACTGAATGTCAGCTCCTTAAAAGGTGTCTTTTGTTCCATGATTTTATCTCCCTCTGATATGATGTGCTGCAATTTAAAAATATTATAAGGTAATTTATAGAAATTTACCAATAAACATTCTATTAACTGCCTTTTTCTTTTTAGATTATTATGCTATAATGAGCCAAAACACAGATAATACAAAAGGAGAATAATATGAAAGCGAGCCACAGAAAAGATGTTATAATCGCCAGACTGATTTTTGCAGCAATATGTCTTTTTCTTATTGCCCTGATTGCTACAATAGTGATTACCGTTACCTCAAAGGGCGGCAAAAAAAAGGAGCAGGACAAGGTACAACAGAATGCAGTTAGCGAAAGTGAAACTGACAGTGCCGGCGATAGTGATACAGAGATAGGCGCCATATATCTGCCACAGCAGACTACAGAGGGAACCGAAAAAACTTACGTCACTACTACAAGCAGTGTAAACATGAGAGAGAAGCCTGATAAAAACGCAAATATAGTTACTGTTATAGGACAGGATGTGAAGCTTGAGTTTGTATCAGAGGACAATGGCTGGACACAGGTTATCTTCCAGGGACAGACAGGCTATGTAAGCTCTGACTATGTCAAGTCAGATATGGCTGACAGCACTACAGACAGCGGCACATCAGGTGCGTCAGATAGCGGGACTGCCAGTCAGGGTACAGCAGATGGCAGTACAACAGGAGCTGCAGATAGTGCTGCACAGTCACAGTAATAGATACATGGTGAGGTAATGTATATGACAGGAATTATGTGGGCATGTGCTGCAACGTTTATTGCAGCATGTGTGCCTATTTTGGCCAAGGTTGGAACTAAAAAGACAGACCCGGCGCTGGCGGGAAGCATTGCCGGGATTGTTTTATGTGCGTCTATATTTTTTTACAGGAAAGATAATATAATGGGAAGCAGCCTGATTGCACTCGGACAAAGGAGCGTTATATTTATACTTCTGGCAGGGCTTGCAACAGGGCTTTTTGGCATCTGTTTTTTTAAATCCATACATGAGGGCTACACATTTCAGGTTACAGCTATAGTTAAATGCAGCTATATAATCACGCTTGCAGCGGGATTTTTTCTGTTTCATAACACCCCTGACACTTTTGATTATATAGCGATTGCACTCATGATTGTTGGAACGGTTATTTTAAATCTGGATGGAACAGGTATTTTGTTTGCGCTTCTTGCTGCAGTTTGTGCGTCGGCAGCACATATTCTGGTGTCACTTGGCGGGATACAGCCGGATAAGGGCTTTATTGCGTTCTGGTGTGTATTTATAGGAACGCTGGTGCTTATTATATTTACTATTGCAACAGGAGGCATGAAGAAAATCAGATCCATGTCATTTGTTGATGGTATATGCCTGATTCTTGCAGGCATTGCATACCCGTTAGCATATGATTTTTATGGCAGGGCAGTTTCAATGTCCGGCAGCTATGCAGGGTATATTTTTAATTTGACGATTATTGTGATGATGATATGCTCCAGCGTGATACTGAAGGAGAAGGTATCGGGAAAGAAATTCCTGGGCGCATGCATTTTTATTGCAGCATTGTTTGTTATAGCATGCAACTAATAGCTGAATATAGCATATAATGATTAAAAAGAGGTTTTTTGATGTTACCTTTTTATAAAACATTTCCGTTTATGGATTACTATAAAAATGAGGATGCATTTGCAAAGGACCTGGGGATGATAAAGGATATGTATCCGCATGATACGGCGATGATACAGTCTGCAGTAGAGCAGCGAATGGATGAGCTGGAGTATGAGGGCAGCTTTATCTATGATGAGGTGCCTGACAGGCAGCGTCTTTTCGATGAGGCAGACAGGATTGCCGGCAGATTTATCTCAGAGCAAAGCAGCAGGTGCTTTATCTGTACAATAGCGGGCATACTTTTTAACTGTGAACTCTGCAGACGAAGATGCAGATACAGAAGGTACCAAAGATTCTGGTAGATATAAGGATATGATTTTATGAGTAAGAAAGAGATAAAGCCGATAGTACTTATAGTAGTATTTATTGCAGCATTAATTACATTTTGCATAACTACAAACAAGGGAAATAAGGATATGACCACGAAGCAGGCGGATGCAACGCTGCCGGTTATGTCATTTAATCTGGATAAAATAAAGATAAACACCCTCCATGGATATACTACTGAGATGGATCCGACAAAGATGCGCGATTGCGTTATTCCAATTTCGGATGACAGGAAGCTCTCATTATCCATTTCAACATATGGCATGGCTGTTGACAGGATATCATACAAAATCAGAAGCATGGATGGCAAAAGGCTGGTGGCCGATGACGAGATATCTTCTTTTTCCAATAAGGATAATACTATTCAGGCGGACATAAGCATGCCGAATGTTATGGATGAAAATACTGAGTATCTTTTGGTGTTTACCATCACAAGCGGTCAGGATAATGTATATTATTACAGCAGGATTATGCAGACCGATGGAAAGGCGGCTGCAAAGGTTGTTGAGTTTGCAAAGAAGTTTCATGATGAGACGTTTATAAAGGATGACAAATCCTTCTTTACAACATATATGGAGACAACAACCGGTGACAGAAATACGCTTGCACATGTGGATCTGACATCTACGGTGAGTCAGATTACCTGGGGCTCAATGGCCGCTGCACAGTATACGAATCCTGTCATAGCCCTAAAGGAAATAAACGATTCTTATGATGTGGTCACAATAGACTATGTGATGAGCTGTGTGGACGGTAAGGGTGAAACTGAGTATTACAATGTGAGAGAATATTTCAGGCTGCGCCAGACGGAAAGCCGTATGTACGTGCTCAACTATGAGAGAACGGCAAATCAGATTTTTAACAGTGAAAACAGCTTTATATCGGATTCAGGCAGCGTAATGCTTGGCATCAGAAGCAGTGAGGCAGAGTACAGGGCCAATGAAGCAGGCAGTGTGATATGCTTTGTCCAGGAGGGAGATTTATACTCCTATGATATCAACAATGGAATGATAATCAAGGTATTCAGCTTCAGGGACGCTGAGGGCATTGATGAGCGTGAGAACTGGAATCATCACGATATAAAGATTGTCAGTGTAGACGAAGCGGGCAGTATTGATTTTGTGGTATACGGATATATGAACAGAGGCACCCACGAGGGAGAGGTGGGAACCGGTGTGTACCATTATGACGGTCTGGCACATACTATAGATGAGGAAGCGTTTATCCCTTCTAAGACATCATATGAGGTGCTAAAGGCTGAGATGGGCAAGATGCTTTATCTCAATGAGAAGAATGAATTCTATCTCATGATGGATGACAGTCTCTATAGGATTAATTTAGGTTCGATGTCAGTAAAGAAGGTGGTTGAGGGCTTGTCTACAGGCTCTTACTGCGCATCGGAGAGTAACAGATACTTTGCATGGGTGGATTCTGCAAATCAGTACTCATCAAATACCATAAAAGTGATGGATTTAAAGAGTGGCAAGACCTTTGAGGTCAAAAAGGGCGACGACCAGTATCTGCGTCCGCTTGGCTTCATAGGTGAGGACTTCATATATGGACAGGCGAATGCTGCTGATGTGGTCTCTGATGCAGCCGGAAACACAACATTTCCGATGAATGGCCTTATTATTCTTGATACATCTGACCAGTCGGAGCTTAAGACATATACCCCTTCGGGCGGCTATGTCGAGAAAATTTCTGTGGATGGATATACGGTAACGATAGATCTGATTGCACAAAACAATGGTGTGTATGCAGAAATCGGTCAGGATACCATTATGAACCGGGAGGCTGATTCGAAGCAGAAGATAGCTCTTGATACGAGCCAGTCCGATACAAAGCTGACGGTCAGCGCTATTAGTATAGCAGGTGGTAAAAAGCCGGATAAGCTGAAGCAGCTGACAGCACAGATGACTATAAATTCGCATGATACTACTGTTGATTTAAAGTTTGATGACAATACAGTCCATTTCTATGTTTATGCAAAGGGGGATGTGATTTTTGCATCTGATAACATCTCGGATGCCATAAAACAGGCAAATGACAGCATGGGAGTGGTAATTGATTCAAACCAGCAGTATGTATGGATGAGGGCAAGAAAAAATGCAGTAAATGCATTTGCGAATATTGCATGTAATGAAACCGATAAGGATGCTGACAGTGTCGTGAAGTCAGTAAGTGCAATGCTTACCTACAATGATGTTACGGTAAGTGTGTCTGAGCTGATTGGAGCAGGCAGCAGTGCTGTTGATGTGCTCAAAAACAACCTGCCGGACAAGGAAATCCTGGATTTACAGGGAGTGTCTTCTGAGGATATTATCTTTTATATCAGCCAGGGCAATCCGGTATTTGCGATGACGGGAAATACGTCGGCAGTGCTTGTGACAGGATACTCTTCAAATGGAGCTTTATATATTTATAATCCGGATAATGGCGCAACAACATCGATGAGCTATGAGGATGCTGACAGAATGTTTTATAATGGTGGCTTGCATTTTATCACGTACATGACAAAATAAACAGAATAATGTTGTAATAATGCCGATTTTGTGACATTAAATGTAAGCTCCTTAGGTAAAGTTTAACAGAAATTTTCATAAGGATTGAAAAGCGGTTACAATTGGGATATATTAAATAAGTATGAAACAGGTTTAATACTTTTTGTTTAAGGAGAACGTATGAGTAAGAAGAGTATTGTCGTTACAAAAGTATGTGAAGGTCATGATAATCCAATCGCAGAGCTTGTTCAAGTGGCATGCAAGTTCGATAGTGAGATTACATTGGAGAGTGACAATCGCAAAATCAATGCAAAAAGCATCATGGGTATTATGGCATTTAATCCTTCAGATGGAATGTCTGTTGATATTGTTACAAAGGGTGATGATGAGCAGGAAGCTTTAGTTGCAATTGAAAATTTTTTAGTATGTGAATAATGAGCATGAGGAGGAAAATAGTATGCGTAAAAAGAATAACTCAAAGACAGCAAAGCCAGCAGTAAAGCCGGTTGAAGTAAAAAAAGAGGAAACAGTGGCACAGCCGGTTTCAGAGCCTAAGGCTGATGCAAAAGCCGATGTAAAGGCTGAGGTAGAAAAAGCCGTAGAGAAGACAACCGAGAAGGTTGAGAAGGCTGTTGAAAAGACAACTGAGAAGGTTGCTGAGAAGGCCGCTGAGGTTAAGGCTGATGTAAAGGACACTGTCAAGAAGACAACAGCAAAGGCAGCAAAAGCTGCAAAGACAGCTAAAGAGGCAAAAACTGCAAAGAAGGAGCCGGTAAAGCCGGAGATTATTGTTCAGTACCAGAACAGCGAGGTTGATACAGCAGCTGTCGAGGAGCGTGTTAAGGCTCAGTTCGTTGCTGAGGGACACAAGGCAGGCTTCATCAGAAAGCTTAACATCTACATCAAGCCGGAGGAGTATTCTGCATACTATGTTATAAATGATAAGTTTTCAGGTCGTGTAGATTTATTCTAATCAGACATTATTAGCTGCGGCGCAGCATACGGCCGCATGATTCTCAAAACCGACGAATAAAAAAGATTTTTCCAGATACCGTTTGACTCGCCGCGCTGGGGATATAGACAAAGAGGGCGTGCCGCAGCGAATTGCGGCACGCCCTCTTTTATGCAATTTCTTTGTACCGCGTAAAAACGTACTCATAGACTTTCTCGCGGTATTCCGTAATGTCGTCGTTATTATAGCATTCCGGCAGCGTCTCCCAGAGAACATCGCGGATCAGCGTATCGACAACCGCCCGCGTTTCCTGCTTATCCGTCCAATGATCCAGTTCAGAGATTTTCGTCTTGATTTTTCGGAGAAGATCCGACGCCGCCGTCTTGAGCTTTTTAATATCGTTTTTGCTCAAATCATCACGGAACAGCATGTCGTACAACGAAAGCTCTTCGTCACTCGCAAAGCCCTCCCGCGCGTAGCGCTGCTCCTCCCGGCTCATACGATCGGCGAGATCCATCAGATCCAGGAAGGTCTTTTCGATCGTCGCTCTGTCCTGCTCGCCGTTGTAGCTCTGGATAATCTCACGGTATCGTTCGTAGTAATCGATGCGCTTCGGATTGGCAAACACCATTTTGTCTAGTTGCCGCCGGATCGCCTCATCCAGATCGCGCATGAGCAGGTTCTTCCGCCGGGTTTTGGCAAACTCGCGGCGGAGCAGATCAAAGTCGATGGCGCTGATGTCGAAACGCGGCGGCGCGGTTATGGCGTTTGGCTGCTGCGGCTCAATTTCCACATAATCGTTAATGATGGCGTTGATCTCCACCATTAAGTCGGTCGTATCGGTATGCTTTCTCTTTTTTTGCAGCATACCGTAAATGGCCGCAATCGCCTCACATTGCCTGCGCATATGTCCGGTTACGTCGTCTCGATCCGTATATTTCATCAGGCGCTTCAGTTCCGAGGCATAGGTCGAAAACGATTTCTTATCCTCAACGGAACCGCACACGGCGTTGGCGGCATCCTGCAAATACGAAAGCTTCGCAAAACCTTCTGCTGCGATCAACAGACCCAGATCGATCTTCCGTTCGGAGAGAAACGTTTCCGTTTTGGCAACCGTGTCGCCGATCCGCGCGATCAGTTTCTCTTTATCCACTGTCGGGTCAGCACCGCCGAGGCCGCCGGCATTTGCCGTATAGTCTGCAAGCGCTTTTCGCAGCGCTTTTACAATGCCTATGTAATCAATGATCAGACCGTTGCTTTTCCCCTCTGCCACGCGGTTGGCACGGGCGATGGTCTGCATCAGCGTATGCGCTTTCAACGGCTTATCCAAATACAGGCAGGACAGGCACTTGACGTCAAACCCGGTGAGCCACATGGCGCAGACAAATACAACGCGGAGCGGATTGCCGGAATCCTTAAACTCTTTGTCCAACTCGCGGTTTTCCATCTTTTCGCGGTGCGTCTTGATATCCAGTCCCCATTTTCTGAAGGTCTGGATTTCGTTTTGCTCCTGCGAAATGACGACCGCCATTTCCGTTTCCTGCATCCAGCGCAGCTTGCGTTCCAGCTCCTGCGCCTCCTGCTGCGTCGCCGACTTAATCTTTGCCTTGAGATTTTGAATTTCCGCTTGCCAATATTCCTGCACGAAGTTATACATGCGCACGCAGGTCACTTTATTCAGGCAGACAAACATCGCCTTGCCGCTCGTCCAGAGATCGGAGTAGTGGCCGGCAAAGTCTTTGGCAATAGACCGCAGACGCGGCTCCGCCGTCAGCAGATGGATCTCCTTGGCGAACTCCGATTCGAGCTTGTCCTGCTGATCCACGTCGAGATCCGCGTTTTCTATGGCGTCCAGAATCCGATTTGTGATCTCCGGGTTGTGAAGGTCAAGGATCTTCTCTCCGCGGTTCTCGTAATACAGCGGGACAGTCGCGCCGTCCTCCACGGCTCGCTTGAAGTCATAGATCGAAACATAGCCGCCAAAGGTGCGGGCGGTGATGTTGTCGCTCGACAAAAGCGGCGTTCCGGTAAAGCCGATGCGCGCCGCCGTCGGCAGCAGCTTCATCATGTTATCGGCAAAGATACCGTATTGGCTGCGGTGCGCTTCGTCCGACATGATGATAATATCGTGGTCGGGATAGATCGGCGCGGCGTCGGGCTTATTGAATTTCTGGATCAGCGTAAAGATGAAGCTGGGATTCCCTTTCAGTTTCTGCACGAGATCGTCCCCGCTCGCGGCGATAAACTGCGCTGCTTTGGTTTTTCCGAGCAGCCCGCAGTTTTCAAACGTGTCGCTGATCTGCTTGTTCAGCTCGTCGCGATCCGTCAAGATCACGAACGTCGGCGAACCGGCAAATTTTCGCCGAATCTTCTGCGCGAGGAACACCATGGAATAACTCTTGCCGCTGCCCTGCGTATGCCAGAACACGCCGAGCTTCCCGTCGTTCAGCTTGCGGCCGGCATAGGCCTTCACCGCCTCATTCACGCCGAGATACTGGTGGTTGCGGGCAAGGATCTTTGCCGTGCGCCCGCCGGAGTGGTCGTAAAGGATAAAGTTTTCCAGAAGATCGAGGAAGTTTTCCTTCCTGCAGATGCCGCGCAGCATCGTTTCCAGCGCAACGCTGCCGGGGTCGGACTCTGCCAGACGCTTCCACTCGTGGAAAAACTCGTATTTGCTGCCGAGTGTGCCGATCTTCGCCTCCGTGCCGTTTGAGAGCATCAGAAAGGCATTGTAGTAGAAAAGCTGCGGGATCGTATCGAGATAATCGGTGTAATTGTCCTCATAGGCGTTCTGCACGTCCACGGTATTCTTCTTGAGCTCCACGAACAGCAGCGGGATACCGTTTACGAAGCCGACGATGTCCGTCCGGCGGCGGTAAAGGTCGCCTTGAATTTTCAGCTCCTTGATGGCGAGAAATTCATTATTCTCCGGGTTTTGAAAGTCGATCACCGCGGCTCGCTTCGTTTCCGGCTGACCGTTCGGCTTTTTCACCGCAACGGGAATGCCGTCCCGAATGAGAAAGTACTTTTCCTCGTTGACTTGCAGGAGGGACGCCGTGGAAAGGCGGCTTTCCAGCGTTTTCTGCGCCTCGGAAAGCTGCGAATCCGTCATCCACGGGTTGAGCCGCCGCAGAGCATTCTGAAAATACCGGGTCAGCAGTATCTCGTGATAGCTTGTCCGCCCAAACGTGCCGTTTTTGCCGAGCACTTCCGTATTGTAAGCGAACTGCACATCCCAGCCGAGCTCATCCCGGAGCAGATCCCCGGCGCTTTTCTGCACGAGGATGTTTTCAGAATAGTCGTAGCTCATTTCTTCACCGCCTAATTTATTGCATGAATAATATCGAGTTTTAGTTCTTCATCTGTTTCGTATGTTCCATCCATAACAGCGATGATGATTCGATGGAGCAAATCTTTATCAATTTTCCCCGCCGCAACTTGATAGCTGATGTTTTCCATAACTGTAAAAAACGATTTGGCCACAGCCATATACCCATTAAAAAGGAGAAATTGAGCGCTTAATGTTATTGCCAGACGCTTATTGCCATCAGCAAAGCAGTGGAATTCACACACGCAGAAAAACAGGTGTGTCAGCTTATCATCGAAAGTTGGGTAGTAATCATCGTTCTGGATGTTTTGAAGAACGCTTTCTAAGCGGCCAAGATCAAAATGCTCATATGTACCGCCGCCGCTGTATGCTATGGTTTTTGCATGAATTGCTTTTGCCTGTTCAAGCGTGAGATAAACAATCCCATCCATTTACTCGCGCTCCTTAAGTCTCTTTAAAACGGCTTGATTTTCTTGCATTAACCGCTCAAGCACATCACCCGAAGCACCAAGGAATTTTTGGTATTCGTCTTTGTCAAGGGGCTGAATATATTCAGACAGCTGATAGTGAAAAGCATCCCGCAACGCCATGTCTCGACTGGCCATTTTCACGCGGCCGCGCTGAATCAACGGCTTCCATAGTGCCATGTTTTCAAACTCCCGAAAGAGTTCTTCTGTTTCATTATATGAAAGGGCGCGGCCAAGCTCCTCACTTTTTCTTCTGATTGCATCCGCCAAGCCGCTCTCGTATGCTGCGACGATATCGAGAATCTCACTATAAAAAGTGTCTCTTACTTTTTCGCTCGCCTTCAAATCCAGAATCTTTTTGTATTCCTTTGCCTTTTCCTTGAAAATACTAATATAGATCAAATCCGTAAAGTGCGCGTATTTATAACGATTATCTTCAACGCAATTTTTTAATGCATCCGTAAACTGCCTACGATAATTATCCTCCTGCAAAGAGGAAAACACAAAATCTTTATCGCGTTGGTTGATGTATTTTGTTCCACCGCCGGTTTTCCGGTTAATCAGATCAATCACGATATCCAGCATAAGCTGCCGCAGTGCACGAGCTTTCTCACTCTCCGACAGGAGCATTGCCATATTGAGAAACGCGCGAAAATCAAAGACTGTCATGGACCGGATTTTGTGACCGACATTAATGTCGGTCGCAAAAGCACTGTCATATGCCGAAATAAAGGATTCCAGTTTTTTTCCTTTCAGGATTTCCATTCCGTTTGCTTTCAGCTCATCGCTGAAACTGCTGATATACCGTTCAATTGTACGGATATCCACGTCAAAGAAAGCAGCAACTAATTCCTTTGTAAGGTAAAGCCTTTCATTCCACGGAACGCTTCTAATTTCAATAGAATCTTGTATTTCTTCAACAGCGAGATCGTTATTCAATATATTTTGTCTGTCAAGGCGGGACGAAGTCAGATCTTTCGCCACTGTATGAAACCTCCTTATGTTTTAGTTTTCTGCGCTTAAATGAGAAACCATCTTTCTGGGCACCCAACGGGTACTACCCATTTCAATTCCAGTTCCCACAAACGCCTGGTGCTCTTCTGCACGAGGATGTTTTCAGAATAGTCGTAGCTCATGGTGTCACTTCCTTATTGTCTTTCCAGATGCAAAATTCATCGTTCATCTTCGTGATGATTAACACCATCAATTTCAGCAACTGTATGTAATCGGTTTGTTGCTCGGTCTCATTTGTTGAATATGTACTATGAATGTATTTATTTCTCAAATCTAACCCGTCACTGAATTTTGATTTATTCAGTATATAATCTAAATAATCTGCTTCTGGTTGTGAAAACAAAGTAGCTTTTCCCCTCAAATCCCCCAACTCAATCATGTGGTCAATTTGAGATATCCAGGAGTCGTGCCAACATAAACACAGAGCATCGTGTTCATATAGATCCTTCAAAATTTTCACTCTCGGATTCGAAAGTTTCACAATCTCCGCGTCGTCAATCCAAAGACTCCCCCGCTGCACCAACCATTCCAAAGACGTTGTTTGGAATGGCTCAAAATCACTCTCTCGCATCTCTTCGCCGCTCAAAAGCTGGAACAACGTCGCATACTTCGATTTCGTTTTTTCTGTATATCCCAATAGCGCTTGATCGGAAAACAGCGCGAACATTTCTTTTTCTATATCATCGCTGGCAGCATACGCATATTTTTTTGTAAGTAGGCTTGGAACGCTTTCAAATACTACATGTTCTGAAGACATTTCAAACAGTTCTCGATCAATTGAACCATTCAGCACAAACATTCGGAATTGTTTTAATACGCCGTCCATTTCAGATGCCAGATTGCGGCATTTTTCAATATACGTCGCCGTGGACGAAGAAGTATTCATGCTGAAGCCTACAACACCAAACTCCTCCGGAAGGTACTTTTCGAAAAACCACTTGAAAACATCTTCTAAATTGATGACATGCGCTGCGAGAAAATCACAATATAAAGACATCTGCGCATTGGACATTGCGCTCATCATATTGAACTGACTTCCGCATCTATAAAACTTGATTCCGTCAACAGCAAAAGCGCGCTCAATTGCGCCAATGTCTGATTTAACCGAAACAAGCTTGCTTCGCCCTTGCCAGTCGATCATTTCGAAAACATATCTGAAGTTATGCAGAATTAATGGATAATCCAAAGTCTTTTCAAGCCATCCGACATTATATGAAATAAGAAATTTTGACCCCTCACGATTGCATGTCTTTAGTTCGTCCTGTTGCCGAAAGCCTACTCCTACTCCATATTCAATGCTCGTTGCCTCGGCGGAATGGTCTTGCCAAAATTTTTTGATTGCCCTCTTTGCCTCTAACCGAAGGCTGTCACTAATAGGGCATTCCGCTGAACTTTGAGACTTATAAATAAGCTGCAACAGATTTGCATTTACATTATCACCGTGGACATAACGAAGAAATATCTCTTCAAATTCAGCGGGCTTAAATGATTTAGGCAAATAGCAAACGCTTTTGTTTTTCTCTAAAAACTTCGAGGCAAGAATGCGAACCGTCTGATCCGAAATGCGTAGCACCTCGGCAAATTCTTCATCGTAGTGCCCTACCAGTTCTTTATGTGTAAGCAACTTATAAAGCGTCGTTTCTGGCTTATTAAGATAACCTCTCATTACTTCAGACGAAATTCTTTCATAAACCTTAAATTTAACAAACAGTTTCCAGAAATCATCCAAGTATATTATAGAAACACTTTCCTGCGTTTCCACAAAGGAGGAGTTATCAATTTTTCCAAAGCGACGGCCAAGTATTGGCTCAAATTGCTTAACCAGCGCACAATACCGTTTATGTATTTCATCCGTCCACGAAGTTAACGCTGCTCCTGTTTCAATCAGCTGCTGAATATTATATAATTCCAAGACTTTATTGATATCGTTATAATCGCCATCAGCATTAAACGAAGCGAGTGTCGGTTCAGCTTTCTGCAACGCCCAGGCGCTGCCAAAGTCTTCTTTACTATAGAATTTGACGCCATCGTATTCAGGTCGCATGCAGTTACCTCCGTTTCATTAGAGTTCAATTTCTCCGCTCATTAGTTTGGGAAGCAAGCGATCACGCGCTTCTGTTAATATGATATTCTGTCTCGCTTTCGTTTTAATTTGCTCCATGATTGGAGAAACTGAAGCCTCAAACATATTCAAAACATCCTGTGTTGGCGCAATTAGGCAAATGCTGTCAAATGTTTTTACAATAATGGTGTTGAATACGCCTCCATTCGACATAGTTTTCAGTGCTGCGACTTCGTTTTTTAACGAAAAGAACAGATAGTATGGTGAATTCAGCTCATCGCACTTCAACGCATAACAGGACTGATTCATCGCCATGGGAACAGCCAAAATTGTTGTCTTTCCAACCGTCCCTCTCGCCGTGATAATAATTGTGTTTACCGGATAAAGCTGGCTATTGCAGTTATCCAAACCGGATTGGCTAATATGCGTAATTGTATCAAATGCAAAAAATGAATCGTCACTATCTTTGGGTGTATAGAACGGAATATTACCATTATAAAACTCTTTTACATCCGTCTTCGGCGTACCGCCACCCATAATAGACGTGGTGTCAGAAAACTTATATTTCCTCCACCCTTCGGGAACGCCGTCTGTGATTTTCGTGTTCTCGTGGCCGGGGAAACGGAGGTCTACGAACCACTCCTTATACAGCCGCTGCGCCGCTTCCTCCAATAGTTTGATTTGTTTCTGGTTGTTTTCAATCAAATCATCGTAGGCAGATAGAATATCAACCACTTTCAGCATATATGATTCGTCCGTAATTGGAATCTGGAGCGAACGAAGTTGCTTGAGAGAGAGGAACTGTTGACTCGATCCTTTTTGATTGCCAGACATGTGTCCTTGCGCGTCAGGGGAACTTAGGTAATAGGCCAGCCACTTTCCCTTTAGTTCACAGCCCGCACACTTAAATAGTGCAACGTTTTTTATTGCATAATTAGGCTGATTTCTTACAACTGCTGCTTCGCCGACGGTGCCTATCATTGACATAATTACATCCCATTGTTCGACTAAGCTGCGCGCGTTGATTTTCTTGTAGTCCTCTTCAGAGATATAATAAGCATCGACTGGGGTAATTTGGCCATTCTTAATGTGCTTGCTTGTTAAAAGTTTATAGCCAGTTTCGGTCTGCTTAGGTGTATCATGGGTACCATCTCTGACAGATTCGCAAAACTCGTCAGCGCGAATTGTTTTCCACTTCACAGCCCCATCTCCTCCAGATTCTTGGAGATGGTCTGCATCAGTTCGTTGGACTCCGCCTGCAATTTCAGCAGTTCCTGATGAATCTCCGTCATGCGCTCGGCAAAATCCACACCGTCATCCTCGACCGCCGCAACGCCGACATACGTGCCGGGCGTCAGAGAATAGTTTTTCTCCGCGATCTCCTCACGGCTTGCCACCCTGCAAAGGCCGGGAATATCCCGATATTCCCCGTTACCAAATTTTTCCGTAAGCCAGATCGCCTCGTCCAAAACCTGCAAATCGCTTTGCAGCATGGAAACATACTGGTCGGAAACCGCCTGAATGCTTTTCCTGTCCTTTTTGCTGGCAGCTTCCAGTTTTTCCTTGCAATCCCTTTTTTCGTCCTCGATTTCCGAAACGAGTGTATCTCTCATCTCCGCAAAATCGCCAATGCCCCGGATATCGGCAAACACGCGCCGCGCTTCTCTCCCGATGATATACTCTTTGCATGTCCGGAAATACCGGATGTATTCCTCCAGCAGCGACGTATATTTCTCCGTCTCTCCCCGATACAGCCACACGATCGCGTTCAGGTTTTTGAGCTGCCACTCGCTCCACTCGTTCAGCGTGCGGTCTACGACCGTATAATAATTCCGCGCGTCGATAAAGAGCACCTTGTCCCGGATGCTCTCCGTTTTGCCCTTGTCGAAAAACCAGAGCGAGCAGGGCAGACTTTTGGTATAAAAGAAGTTGTTGCCGACGCTGACCATCACATCCACATGGCCGGTCTCCACCAGTTTCCGGCGGATATCGCGATCCTTGCCGGAGCTGTCGGTGGCGGAGGACGCCATAACGAACCCGGCACGGCCGTGCTCGTTCAGATAACTGTAGAAATAGGAGATCCAGAGATAGTTGGCGTTGCCGACTTCCTTGTTTTTATTCACGCCCGGCATGCCGAACGGCAGCCGCCCGGCGCTCTCGCACGATTCGGCTTTCACCTTGTCCACGTTGAACGGCGGGTTGGCCATCACATAATCGCAGCTGCCGACAAGTCCGTGCGCGTCGTGATAAAAGGTGTTGGCCTCGTCGCCGGAGCGGATCACGCCGGTCAGTCCATGCACCGCCATGTTCATCTGGCAGAGCTGCGCATTATACTCCACCTTTTCCTGTCCATAGAACGTCATGGCGCTGTTGGCGTTCATGCCCGCCTGATTGACAAAATCGCCGGACTGGATGAACATGCCGCCGCTGCCGCAGGCAGGGTCAAGCAGCACGCCGCCCTTGGGTTCCAGCACGTTGACGATCATTTTTACCAGAGATTTGGGCGTGAAAAACACACCGTCGTCCGAGGCGATGTTCTTGGCAAATTTATTGAGGAAGTATTCGTAGATACGCCCGATAACATCGCCGCCGACTTCGTCGAGCGCGCTGTTATTGAAAATGCGGAGCAGCTCGGAGAGGATCTCGTCGGAAAAGTCGGTATAGGTTTTCGGCAGCACACCGGTGAGCTGCTCGCTCTGTTCCTCGATCAGGGACATGGCATTGTTCACCGCTTCGCCGAGGCTGTTCATGGTGTGTCCGTCTTTATTCTTGATCCCGGCTTTCGCGATGTTTTCCGGCAGGCTCAGCAGATAGCTGTACTGCGCTTCCCGCGGGAGAAAGAGCGCGCTTTTCGCCACAAAATCGTTGGCCTCCACGGGCATCACGCGGCCGCCGCGGGACGGACGGTTTTTCAGTATCTCTTCTTCCACCAGCTTGAAACGGCTGTAGGCGTATCGAAGAAAAATCAGCCCGAGTACCGGCATGCAGTACTGGTTGGACGTCAGCTTGGAGCCGGAGCGCAGAAGTCGTCTGCCAGCGGCTGGGGCGTGAATTCCGGTTCTTTCGGTTCTTCCTTGGGCTGTGCCGCCAGGATCAGCCGGTTCAGCTCGTC
>OHAJ01000362.1_pt1 | contig 33122 bp, 23 predicted proteins | sample 1577101 | NCBI WGS metagenome assembly OHAJ01 (sample SAMEA3541531, study PRJEB24748) | human gut metagenome | biome: human gut; feature: human-associated habitat; material: faeces | place: China | collected 2012
CAAACAGGATTAGATACCCTGGTAGTCCACGCCGTAAACGATGAATACTAGGTGTAGGAGGTATCGACCCCTTCTGTGCCGGAGCTAACACAATAAGTATTCCGCCTGGGAAGTACGATCGCAAGATTAAAACTCAAAGGAATTGACGGGGGCCCGCACAAGCGGTGGAGTATGTGGTTTAATTCGACGCAACGCGAAGAACCTTACCAGGTCTTGACATTGACTGCAATCCCGAGAAATCGGGAGTTCCCTTCGGGGACAGGAAAACAGGTGGTGCACGGCTGTCGTCAGCTCGTGTCGTGAGATGTTGGGTTAAGTCCCGCAACGAGCGCAACCCCTATGCATAGTTGCCAGCAGGTAAAGCTGGGCACTCTATGCAGACTGCCCGGGTTAACCGGGAGGAAGGTGGGGACGACGTCAAGTCATCATGGCCCTTACACCTAGGGCTACACACGTACTACAATGGCACGCACAAAGGGCAGCGATACCGTGAGGTGGAGCCAATCCCAAAAAACGTGTCCCAGTCCGGATTGCAGTCTGCAACTCGACTGCATGAAGTCGGAATCGCTAGTAATTCGAGGTCAGCATACTCGGGTGAATGCGTTCCCGGGCCTTGTACACACCGCCCGTCACACCACGAAAGTCGGTTTTACCCGAAGCCGGTGAGCCAACTAGCAATAGAGGCAGCCGTCTACGGTAGGGCCGATGATTGGGGTGAAGTCGTAACAAGGTAGCCGTAGGGGAACCTGCGGCTGGATCACCTCCTTTAAGGAATATATCTTCCCGTTCGCTCTTCACTTGCAATGAGCCACGAGCTCATTGACAAGAAGAGCATGATTGGGCCTGTAGCTCAGGTGGTTAGAGCGCACGCCTGATAAGCGTGAGGTCGAAAGTTCAAGTCTTTCCAGGCCCACCACTTATCAGGGGGTATAGCTCAGCTGGGAGAGCATCTGCTTTGCACGCAGAGGGTCGACGGTTCGATTCCGCCTACCTCCACCAGCTAGCTCACTGACATCGCCAAGTCCATGATTGGTCGTTGACGCGAAGGATTCGCGGCAATCATCCAGGCATGGCCTGGTTGCGACAAGTCGGAAAAACCGACGGTCGCTGCTCATTTACAATTGAATAGGGGAACGGGAAGGGAAAAAGAAGTTCTTGAGAAATAAGATAGAAAGGGCAACAGGTGGATGCCTTGGCGCTGAGAGGCGACGAAAGACGTGGTAAGCTGCGATAAGCATCGGGGAGAAGCTAAACATTCTATGATCCGGTGATTTCTGAATGGGGAAACCCACTGGGAGTCATGTCCCAGTATCCTGAAATGAATTCATAGTTTCAGAGAAGCCAACCCGGGGAAGTGAAACATCTCAGTACCCGGAGGAAGAGAAATCAAACGAGACTCCCAAAGTAGCGGCGAGCGAAATGGGATGAGCCCAAACCGGGTGGTTTCGACCATCCGGGGTTGTAGGGCCGGCATACGTGATTCCGGAGTAGGCAGGGGAAGCGAGCTGGAAAGCTCCGCCATAGCGAGTGAAAGCCTCGTACCTGAAACTGAAAAGGACGCAGCCGGTACCTGAGTACCGCGAGGCACGTGGAACCTCGTGGGAATCTAGGGGGACCATCCTCTAAGGCTAAGTACTCCTCAGCGACCGATAGTGCACTAGTACCGTGAGGGAAAGGTGAAAAGAACCCCTGTTAGGGGAGTGAAATAGAATCTGAAACCTGTTGCCTACAAGCTGCGAGAGCTGCTTCGGCAGTGATCGCGTGCCTTTTGTATAATGAGTCAGCGAGTTACTCTACCGTGCGAGGTTAAGCGAAAGCGTAGCCGTAGTGAAAGCGAGGCTTAATAGGCCGACTAGTACGTTGGAGTAGACCCGAAACCGGGTGATCTATCCATGAGCAGGTTGAAGCAAGGGTAAAGCCTTGTGGAGGACCGAACCGTCAACGGCTGAAAACGTTCCGGATGACTTGTGGATAGGGGTGAAAGGCCAATCAAACCCGGTGATAGCTGGTTCTCCCCGAAATATATTGAGGTATAGCCTCATGGATTGTCTACCGGAGGTAAAGCACTGACAGGGCTAGGGGTCCTACCAGATTACCAAACCCTATCAAACTCAGAATGCCGGTCAGATGTACCATGGGAGTCAGACGGCGGGTGCTAAGGTCCGTCGTCGAGAGGGTAAGAGCCCAGATCAACAGCTAAGGTCTCCAAATCTATGCTCAGTGGTTAAGGTGGTGACGTTGTAGAGACACCCAGGACGTTGGCTTAGAAGCAGCCATCGTTTAAAGAAAGCGTAATAGCTCACTGGTCTAATGACGTTGCGCCGAAAATGTAACGGGGCTAAGCATAGTACCGAAGCTTTGAATTCCGCTATGCGGTCTGGTAGGGGAGCGTTCTTCACGGGCTGAAGGTGTGTCGTAAGGCATGCTGGACTGTGGAGAAGTGATTATGCTGACATGAGTAACGATAAAACGGGTGAAAAACCCGTTCGCCGTAAACCCAAGGTTTTCCGGGTAAAGGTAATCTTCCCGGAGTTAGTCGGCCCCTAAGGCGAGGCTGAAAGGCGTAGCTGATGGGAAACGTGTTAATATTCACGTACTTGTGTGTTCGCGCGATGAAGGGACGCAGGAAGATAGGCAAGCCGGGCGCTGGTTGTCCCGGTGCAAGCGTGTAGGGATGAGAAGTTGGCAAATCCGCTTCTCTCTATCCTGAGACGCGAGTCCGTGACCGAAAGGTCTGAAGTTGTTGAGTCTATGCTGCCTAGAAAAGCTTCTAAGTATAGGACACGCAAACCGTACCGGAAACCAACTCAGGTGGGTGGGATGAATAATCCAAGGCGCTCGAGAGAACTCTGGCCAAGGAACTCGGCAAAATAACCCCGTACCTTCGGAAGAAGGGGTGCTTTTTAGGGTGAAGCGATTCACTCTGTCGAGCCCTGAAAAGCCGCAGAGAAATGGTGGTGGCGACTGTTTACTAAAAACATAGGTCTGTGCCAAGTCGTATAGACGACGTATACGGACTGACGCCTGCCCGGTGCTGGAAGGTTAAAAGGAGGAGTCAGCGCAAGCGAAGCTCCGAATTGAAGCCCCAGTAAACGGCGGCCGTAACTATAACGGTCCTAAGGTAGCGAAATTCCTTGTCGGGTAAGTTCCGACCTGCACGAATGGCGTAACGATCTCCACACTGTCTCGGCCAGAGACTCGGTGAAATTGAAGTCGCGGTGAAAATGCCGTGTACCCGCAGAAAGACGGAAAGACCCTGTGCACCTTTACTATAGCTTGACATTGGGATTTGAGCCTGCATGTGTAGCATAGGTGGGAGGCTGTGAACTCTGTACGCCAGTATGGAGGGAGCCATCGTTGAAATACCACCCTTGTTTGTTCAGGTCCCTAACTCTTCGCCGTGATCCGGTAAGAGGACAGTGTCTGGTGGGTAGTTTGACTGGGGCGGTCGCCTCCCAAAATGTAACGGAGGCATGCAAAGGTTCCCTCAGGCTGATTGGAAACCAGCCGTCGAGTGCAAACGCAAAAGGGAGCTTGACTGCAAGAGAGACATCTCGAGCAGGTACGAAAGTAGGTGTTAGTGATCCGGTGATCCCGAATGGAAGGGTCATCGCTCATTGGATAAAAGGTACGCCGGGGATAACAGGCTGATCGCATCCAAGAGTTCACATCGACGATGCGGTTTGGCACCTCGATGTCGGCTCATCACATCCTGGGGCTGAAGCAGGTCCCAAGGGTACGGCTGTTCGCCGTTTAAAGTGGTACGCGAGCTGGGTTTAAAACGTCGTGAGACAGTTTGGTCCCTATCTTCTGTGGGCGTAGGAGAATTGAAAGGGCCTGTCCCTAGTACGAGAGGACCGGGATGGACACACCACTGGTGGACCTGTTGTCGTGCCAACGGCACAGCAGGGTAGCTATGTGTGGAAGGGATAACCGCTGAAAGCATCTAAGCGGGAAGCCTGCCTTAAGATAAGTTCTCCCTGACGCAAGTCCTGAAGGGCCGAGGTAGACGACCTCGTTGATAGGCTGGAGGTGGAAGCCCTGTGAGGGGTGGAGCTGACCAGTACTAATAGCCCGTGCGTCTTGTTTTTTCGAAAAATCCTTCCACCCTATTTCAATAAATTTGCCAAATTTCTTTGGTAGCCATAGAGGAGAGGGTACACCCGACCCCATTCCGAACTCGGAAGTTAAGCTCTCCATCGCCGATGATACTGCATAACGTCATGTGGGAAAGTAGGCCGCTGCCAAAGATTGTTCGAGACCCCCTTGCAGCTCTTAGCGCGAGGGGGTCTTTTTTATGGTCTTTCACCTGTTGGCGCCACGGTGCGCTACGAAAGATTCTTCGTTCTGCATGTGATTCTGATCGTCCCCGGCTGATGTCGGGGATTTTTTGTTGGGGAAGAAGAGCTAGGCGGATTGGAGCGGGCGACAAAGGGCGCAAGAAACAGTCTTTGTCCCACTGTTTTTTCTCAGGCGAACAAGCTAGGATGAGGAATCTTTTTCAGCTCGAGGACGGTATGGCTATTCCCCGCTACAATGAGATGTATTTTGCTTTTTTGACTGTGATCGCTGATGGCCAGCAGCACTCCATGGCGGATATTGTGATGCAGTTGTCCGGCCGTTATTCTCTTTCCGAAGCAGAGAAAAATGAAATGCTGCCCAGCGGCTCGTTGACTTTCAATAACAGGGTGGCATGGACGCGTACATATCTTAAAAAGGCTGGACTTATTGCCGCTCCTGTCCGTGGCATGGTTCAGCTTACGTCGGCCGGGACTGCGGTTTTGGCGAATCCTCCCAAGGTGTTCGATAACCACTTCTTGGCGTCATTTCCTGGTTTTGATGTTTTTAAAAAGGCAAGTGCCACTCGTGATGATACGGGAGACGGAGAAGAAAAGGATAACGGAGATGAGAGCCCGCAGGATGTGATGGACAGAACATACCTTCAGATCAGGCAGGCCCTGGCAGATGATATCTTGGCGGAGATCATGCGAAAATCTCCGGCTTTTTTTGAGCGTATGGTCGTACAGTTGCTCAAAGCCATGGGGTACGGAGGATCTTTGGAAGATGGGGGGATCGTGACCCGTTATTCTGGCGATGAAGGCATAGACGGTATCATCAAGCAAGATAAACTTGGATTTGATCAGATTTACATACAGGCCAAGCGCTGGGATCTGGAAACAGCCATAGGAAGGCCGGAGATTCAAAAATTTGTGGGGGCACTGGCCGGGCTGGGAGCGAATCGGGGCTTATTTGTCACCACAGCCAGATTTTCTGCTGAAGCTGTCAAATATGCCCGCAAACAGCATACGACAAAGATCGTACTGGTAGACGGTCGGAAGCTGGCAGAACTGATGATGGATCATAATCTGGGCGTCTCACCGGTGATCAGTTATGAGCTCAAGCGCATCGATTCTGATTTTTTTGATGAGTCAGAATAGCTGGAGTCTTTCTATAAAAAAGGCATCCGCAAGGATGCCTTTTTTACGTTATGTCAGGCCCCAGCTTGGCTGTGACCATCAACGGTCCGCGAAGCTTGCAGCTTTATGGAAGACCGTCTAACTCGTACGCAGCAGGATCATACCGATAATGAGCAGACCCATGCCGGCAAAAGCGCAGGGCTTGAGACGCTGGCGCAGGAAAAGCCAGCCGCACAGCGATGTGCCCAGGATGCCGAGGCTGCCCCACATGGAATAGGCCACAGCCAGATCCATATACTGGACAGCCAGAGAGAGGCAGTAAAAGGCCAAGCCGACCAAAGCCAGGGCGGCGATACCGATCAGGCGTTTTTTGAAACCGTCGGAACGGGCCAGCATGAGGTTGGCGGCCACGTCCAGAGCCGCGGCAGCGGCCACAAGGCCGGCGGACAGGATAAGATGCAGCGTTTCCGTATTCATGGTAACTCCCTTTAGCTGGCGTCGCGGTTGGTGTCGGAGGAAGTATCCTTGTCCTGGACCGTGCCGTGATGGACCAGCAGGGCGCCGCTTAGGGCGCAGAGCAGGCCGGCCAGGCGCTGCAGGGAGAAGGGCTCGTCAAGGATGTAGATGCTGGAGAGCGTGATGAGTGCCAGCCCAAGGGCCTCCCAGAAGGCAAAGGCCACACCTACGGGCAGGCCCGTGGTGGCTTTGGCAAGGGAGTAGTAGGAAAGGCCGATGGCGATCCACATGAGGACAAGGCCGACAAGGGCCGCGTGGGCGAAGCTCCAGCCCAAAGAGAGTTTCATGACGGTCGTACCAGCGACCTCAAAGACGATGGCCGCCAGCAGGCAAAACCAATGATAGGGGCGTGTGGGATTCATGATGCACCTTTCCAGGGATGTGCGGTCGAACGCAAAGGGCTCCGCAACGGCATTGCGGAGCTGCAGCAGACGTGCCAGTCCGGAGCGGACCGGCAGAAAGGGCATCGGGATTACAGATGGCTGCGCCAGTGTCGCTCTGCCATGACGGCGAAGAAAAGCCGTGAGAGTATGAGCAGAGGATGTTGCATCTTTATATGATAGGCCAGAAGCGGAGATGAAGCAAGCTCACTACAGGAGACCTGCAAAGGAGTGGCTGAGGGCATGCGGCCATGATGCTGCGAGGATTTCCTGTAGCCTGACTAAACGGGCATACCGGCAAGCCCGTTCAGAGGGGGCCCCATCTTTTTCTGGCAGGGGATACCGTATGACCTGCACGCAGGGAAGGACAGCGGAAGGACAGCGGAAGGACCACAGTCCCGGCCAGGAGAGAAGGAGAGACAGAGCTGCGTATGGCAGAAATGGCTTCCTGCCTCCTGCCGCTTCGGCATGCGTTATTTGTTCCAGAAGTACCGGAGACATCAAAAAAGGGAAGGAGATGTATCCCCTTCCCTTGGCTGTTCATGATGCCTAGGAGCCTATTTCTGGGCGGCGATCCAGGCGTTGGCTTCCACAAGGTCGAGCGTGCCTTCATACAGGGCCCGGCCGCTGATGGCACCCTGCAGGTTGGCCTGCGTGCTGAGCGGGTACAGGGCCTGAACATCGGCCAGCGTGGCCACGCCACCGGCGGCGATGACCGGCACGGTGGAGGTCTCGGCCAGATGGCGCAAGGCCGTCAGGTTGACGCCGCACTGCATGCCGTCACGCTCGATGTCCGTATAGATGATGAAGGCAGCGCCATCTTCCTGCAGGCGGGGCAGGACGTCGTCCACGCTCAGACCGGCATCGGCCACCCAGCCCTTGGTCTTGAGGCGTCCGCCTTCGGCATCGAGGGAGACCCCGATCTGCCCGGGAAAGGTCTTGCAGAGGGAAGCAAAGGCTTCGGGCTGCTCCAGGGCCATGGTACCGATGATCAGACGCTGCACGCCGGCTTCGAGGTAGGCACGGGCCGTCTGTTCGTCACGGATGCCGCCGCCCAGCTGCACGGGGATGTCCAGCTCCCGGCAGATATCACGCACGATGTCCCGGCTTTTGGGCAGCCCGTCAAAAGCGCCGTCCAGGTCGACCACATGCAGCCAGCGGGCGCCCTTGTCCCTCCAGGCCACGGCAGCGGCCACAGGATCGGGGGAAAACACGGTGCTCTCGTGGGCACGTCCCTGTTTCAGGCGGACGGCCTTGCCGTTCTGGATGTCGACAGCGGGAAAGATAATCATAAGTTCAGATCCTTTACAGCCTTGGTCATGGCTTCGCGGGCCAGCTCTTCAGCAGTGACCCACTTGCCCTGGCGTTTGAAGAAGTCGCCCACGTTGAGCAGGTTTTCCGTCAGTCCCTGCTGCTCCACCTCGTAGACGGAGTGGCCGATGATGTTGCCTTCCTTGATGTTCAGGAGGAAGAACTCCAGCCGCACATGGGCGGGTTCGGTAACACCGGCCGCCGAGCCCTGACGGTCCCGCCAGGTGAGGATCTGCGGGATGAGCAGGATGTCCGCCGACGTCTTGCGGGCGTATTCCACCCACAGGGGCAGGGCTTGGGGGCGCTCCGAGGTATGGAGACGCTTCAGGTCCGGCAGGGGGCGGGTACGGGGCAGGAAGTCATAGGAACGTTTGGTCGAGGTGTACAGGACATCACGCAGCTGGCGGTCCTGGGCCACCAGCACGTCACGGGCGGCCAGGGCCTGCGGCTGGGGAAGCTGGCCCATGATGAGCTGGCTGATGTCGCGAGGCTGGGTGAAGGGCGCCACCGCGATCTTGTACTGATGGGACAGCGAACGCGGCACGTCGGCCGTGCTGACAGGTTTGCGGTTGCAGCCGCCCGTCAGGACCAGCAGAGACAGAAGCGCACACATGATCCACAGGAAACGGTTCTTCATCAATCCAGCCCTCCCTTGGTGCTGCGGATGACGTTCCCGCTACGCCGGACAGCCTGGGCGAGCGCCAGGCCCAGGCTTTTGGCGACGGATTCCAGAAGGTGATGGCCATTTTTGCCATAATGCATGCTCACATGCAGGTTGCAGCGGGCACTGCTGGCAAAGGCCTTGTAGAACTCCCGCCAAAGGTCTTTTTCCTCACCGGCGATGACCGGGGGCAGAAGCTCGTCTCCGCGCCATTCCAGCCAGGGGCGGCCGGAAAGGTCGATGGTGACATCGCTCAGGGCCTCATCCATGGGGACGCGGCCATAGCCCACGCGGGCGATGCCCACACGGTCCCCCAGGGCTTCCAGTACCGCCTGGCCCAGAACAAGGCCGATGTCCTCGGCACTGTGATGGGCGTCGATGTGCAGGTCGCCCCGGCAGCGCAGGTGCAGATCCATGCCGGCCCAGAACGCCGTCAGGGTCAGCATATGATCCAGCATGCCGAAGCCGGTCTGGATATCGGTCTTGCCCGAGCCGTCCAGGGTGAGGCTCAGGCTGATGTCGGTCTCGGCACTTTTACGGGCGTGCCGGGCCGAACGCTGGGGCAGTGTAGCTTCCATCATCATTCCTTGTCCTTGGCGGGCGTTGCCGGCTCGTCATCCATGGCAGGGGCTTCCGCTACGGCAGCGGTGTCGTCCTGCTGTTCCGCGGGCGTTTCCGTATCGGCCTCGCCGGGCGCGGAGACTTCCTGTTCTTCGGGAATCTCTGCGGCGGTCTGTTCCGTGTCAGCCGTTTCGGCGGTGAAGGTCTCGTCCGTCTCCGTGACGGGAGCGGGCGTTTCTTCTTCGGGCGGCATGCGCTGGGCGTCGTCATCGCTCATGGTGGCCATCGTGGCCGCAGCTGCGGCGGCAGCAGCCACCGTCGTGCCGTCCGGGCCCTCCGGAGCAGGAGATGCGGGCGCGGGGGCGGCCGGAGCAGGATCGCCGGGCGTCCCTTCTTCCTCTTCCTTCTTTTCCTTCTTCTTGCGGCCAAAGGCTGCGGCCACAAGGATGCTGATCTCATAGAGCAGCAGCATGGGCATAGCCATGAGCAGCTGGGAGACCACGTCCGGCGGCGTCAGGATGGCGGCCACGATGAAGATGCACAGGACGGCATAGCGGCGCGCCTTGCGCATCATCTGGGCCGTGATGACCCCCATGCGGGAGAGGAAGAAGGAGAACAGGGGCATCTCGAAGATGAGGCCGAACGCCAGAAGCAGCTTGATGACGAAATCAAGATAATCCGTGATGCGGGGCATGGCCTGGATCTGCTCGGAGGAGAAGCCCAGGAAGAAGTTGAATGCGTACGGGAAGACGATGAAGTAACAGAACACGCCACCGCCGATGAAGAAGATGGCGGAGAGCAGGGCGATGGGCAGCAAGCCCTTTTTCTCTTCCTCATACAGACCGGGGGAGATGAAGGCCCAGATCTGATAGAAGATGTACGGGCTGGTCACGAAAAGACCGGTCACGAAGGCCACGAACATGCGCACGAAGAAGGGTTCGGGCAGCGTGGTGTACATGGCCGTGCCGTGCGCGGGCAAGGCGCTGAGCAGCGGGGCCGTGATGAAGTCGAAGATGGGCTCGACCACCGTCCAGCAGAGCAGGAAGCCCACACCGGCGGCGATGAAGCAGCGCACCAGACGCCAGCGCAGTTCGTTGAGGTGATCCATGAGCCCCATGGTCTTCTCTTCGGGCTCAGGCGTCCCGCCGGCACCGGCAGCGGCCGTGGCAGGCGGAACGGGCGGCTGGCCGGCATCATCCCCGCCTTGCGGCACAGGGGCGGCCACGGCATCAGGGGCCGGAGCTGCCGTATCCGGCAGTTCGGCAGAGGGGTCCGCAGCTGCGGGAGCAGGAGTGTCTGCCTGGATTTCGGGGGCGGCAGGCTGTTCCGTAGGGGCCGGAGTTTCAGCGGCTTCGGCCCGGGCCTTGGCAAGGGCCTGGGCCAGCGGGCTGTCCGCCGGAGGTTCGGGGATGGCGGCAGACGCTTCTTCCGCCGGAACAACGGGGGCAGAGCCGTTTTGCTCCATCTGGGGAGCAGTCTCGGGCCCGGTATCGGAAGTCGCGGCAGGAATGGTCTTGTCCGCGACAGCGTCGGGCAGGTCTTCGCCCGCAGCAGTCGTGTGCGGGGCCGCGGAAGAGACAGGAGCGTCCTGTTCGGGAGCCGTGACCGTGACGGTCAGATCCTGTTTGTCCTGGATGGTGCTCATGCTTTTGCTCCGCTGGCAGGAGTGGCGGCAGCCGAGGTCGCCGTGGCGGAACCGCCGGCTTCGGCCTGGGCCTTGGCAAGGGCTTGGGCCAGAGGGCTGTCCGTAGGCGGTACGGGCGCGGCAGAGGGGATGACTTCCGGCTGGACAGCAGGACGGGCGGCCGCGGTCTCCGTGGCGGCAGACGCAGCGGCAGGAGCTGTCTGGGCCTGGGGGGCTGCGGGCTGTGCGGCGGCCTGCGTCTGGGCGGCTGTTTTGGCCGCGTGCTCAGCACGGGCTTCAGGACTGAAAAATTCCTTTTCAGCTTCCTGCTTACGTTTGAGATGCTCCTCCTGCTCCACTTCCGCATTCAGCGTGCGCTGAAAATCGGTGGAGACGCGGCGGAATTCTCCCATGGCCTTGCCGAGGGTGCGGGAAACACTTGCCAGGCTCTTGGGCCCCAGCACCACGAGGGCCACAAGAAGGATAACCAGAAATTCCGTACTGCCGATACCGAACATATCTTCCTCTGCTGTTAGTCCTGTGCGTCATGGACGCGGAAATGCTAAAACGCAAAATTACCTGAGCCCGCAGGCCTTGTAAAGTACACCGGCCGCCTGCCGCATCCTCTCTTCGGCAGGCCGGGGCTCTCCGTATGCCAGGGTGTCGATGCTCTCAAGGCATCGTATCCCGGAGAGGAGGTCAGGGCCGTGCGGCACCGTCCCGCAGCAGCATGGGCTGCCGTGCCAGCCAGTCCACGGACAGGCGGGTGATGTCCGTGATGAGGGAGAGGTTCGTTTCGGGGCTCTCCAGCGAGTTGCAGAGGAAGACCGCCAGAGCCACATAGCGGCCATCGGGCAGGCGGAAAAAGGCCAGGTCGTTGTCCGCAAGCTTGACCCCCTGGGCCGTCCTGTCGGAAGAACCGGTCTTGTGTCCGGCGGTCATGCCCTGCGGCAGGCCCTCAAGGATCTTGCCGGGCAGGGCGGGCGTCTTGGCCATGATGCCCGTCATGAAGTCTTTGTGCGCCTGAGGGATATCTGGGGAGCTGAAAAAGCCCAGCAGCATCCGGGCCATGCTGCGCGGCGTGCCCCAGTTGGCATACTGGTTGTAGATATTCTGGTGCATCCAGTCTTCGTTATGGCCGATGAAGACACTGTCCGCTCCCAGACGACGCGCACAGGCCTCCACCACGGACGGGCCGCCCACATAGTCCATCAGGATGTCGCAGCCATTGTTGTCACTGAACGTGACGGTAGCCTGCAGCAGCTCTTGCAGGCTGAGTCTGACGTCCCGCTGGCCGTATTTATCCCGCAGGGGACTGTGCGTATCGGGATGGAGCTGTCCGGCACGCACCGGGATCCGGGCGGTCAGCGGCGTATGTTCTTGATGCATCTTTTCGAGTACGGCCACAGCCAGCGGGAATTTGATGACGCTGAGCAGCGGGAAGGGCGCATCCATGTGGACACCGGCACAGAGACCGTCTTCGGTGAGCAGGGCCACACCGGCCAGGGCTTTTTTGTCCCGCATCAGGGCATGGATGTCCCGTTCCAGAGAAAGGGCGTCCACGGCGGCTTGCGGCGCAGCGGGCAATCCTTCCGCGGCCCGGAGGGGCAGGGCGGGGAAAAGCAGGGCCAGGGAGAGCAAAAGGACAGGGAAGATGCGTGACATGGAAAGCTCACAGGGATGCAGTGTTGTATGGAGATGTCCGGGAAGGCGGACAGGCCATGACCGTATTTTTCGGCAGGATAGGGACTTCCCTCGGTCAGGACAAGAGGAAAATGGGGCTCCCGGCAAGGCGGGGCGTCCCGGGAGAAGGCAGGAGGGCCAGTCGGCGGTCATGGTGTCTACGTTGCCCGTCACGCGCATAACGCTTTGTGCCTGCAGTGAAAATATCTTCTTTTCCTTATTGATGACTGCTACGGATGAATGTTGTATTCTATAAAAACATCCTTAATTTCATTCGCCATTTTTGGGATATACAACAATGGCTGCAGTCATTTATTCATTGATTCAATAATATTATGATTAGTATGTAGTTATTATGTTGAATATTAATGGTTTATGTCAATCTTAGTGCGTAAATCAAATAAAGTTGTTTAGTTTAATATTGACTTTGACGCACATTTATGCTGTGTTTTTTTAAAGATAACCAAAGATAGAGTTGATGATATGGAGATTGGTGAACGGATTCACTTTTCCATCTCCTGCAGAGGATAACTCTGAAATATCTTGGCATGGAAGAAGTCTGCCGATGTGCATCTTGCCAGTATGAAACATGACCAGGAACACCAAAGGCAATCTTATTGCTGCTCTGGCCTAGGTACTGGATGTCTCTCCTTCTACTCTCTCCGTCCCGGGCATAGAGTCCTATGTGGGGCTTATGCTCCCCTGTTTACCTAGGAGGATAAAAGATTAGCAAGGTAGATGGCGAAGTCGGCTTGAAGGTCTATGCACGGAAGAACAAGGATGCTCCCCGCTCATGAGATTCTCTGCTCATGGCAGCCACCTCTGCCATGCTGGAGGCAGGTGAGATTTCCAAAGCGGATTACGACAAATGACGCTCCACTATCCGAAGTTTGATGGTGCGCAGAAACGAACAAAAGTTATGTCCCAAGTATTAGGTGGTATGATAGTAAACACATTGCAAAAAGGAGGTAGTAACTAATGCAACCAAAAACAATTTCTGAGCAGCTTATGTTTAATACCGTACATTTAGTGGCCAGTGATGGATCTTCAGGAACAGGATTCTTTTTCAATTTCGATATCGATGGAAAGATATGTCCAACACTCATAACAAATAAACATGTTGTGAGATATAATCCTGATGAAGTTATGACATTCTTTCTCCATTTAAAAAACCGGTAATAACTCATCAGAGGAAAACTATCAGGTAACTTGTCAGACTGAATGGATATTCCATTCCAAACACGATTTATGTTTTTGCTTTATTAATCCTGTCCTTGAAGAAGTGAAAAAGATAACCGGTAAAAATGTGTTTTATAAAGCAAACAGTAAATCTATAGTTGCTACTCAGGAAAAACTAAAGGAATTGAGTGCACTTGAAGAATTGGTTATGGTTGGATATCCTATAGGTTTATGGGACAATAAAAATAATTTTCCAATATTTAGAAAGGGTTATACAGCTTCCCATCCGGCATTGGATTTCAATCAGCAGGGAATTGGCTTGGTAGATATGGCATGTTTCCCTGGATCTTCTGGTTCACCAATCTATATTTTGAACGAAAGCAGTTATTCAGATAAAACAGGCACTATTCATATAGGCCAGCGCATAATCTTAATTGGTATTCTCTATGCAGGACCACAGTATAACGCACAAGGTGATTTAGTCGTAACGACAATCCCCACACAGCAAAAAGTTTTTGCATCCACACCGATTATGACGAATTTAGGGTATTATGTAAAAGCTTCTGAACTCAACGAATTTGAATCATATATAAGAGCATCTGTTCAAAGACAAAAAGAGAGCTAACCAGTTTAACAAAACCAGTTAGCTCTCTTTTTATGAATAAAAAAAGTGTTGTCCAATTTTGCCCCAGAGGGCCTTACTTCCTCAAAAAACAGTCATATCAGGCTCTTCGAGGCTATTGGCATTATTCCCACTCGATGGTGCTCGGGGGCTTGGAGGAGACGTCGTAGACCACGCGGTTGACGCCCTTGACTTCGTTGATGATGCGGCCGGACATGCGGGCGATGAGGTCGGCGGGCAGGCGGGCCCAGTCGGCGGTCATGGCGTCCACGCTGTCCACCACGCGCAGGGCGATGACGTGCTCATAGGTACGGCCGTCGCCCATGACGCCCACGGTCTTCAGCGGCAGCAGCACGGCAAAGCCCTGCCAGACCTTGCGGTACCAGCCGGATTCGCGCAGTTCCTCCTGCACGATCTTGTCGGCCTGGCGCAGGATGTTCAGGCGTTCCTCGGTGATCTCGCCCAGCACGCGGATGGCCAGGCCGGGACCGGGGAAGGGATGGCGCCAGACGATGGAATCGGGCATGCCCAGCTCGGCGGCCACCTTGCGCACTTCGTCCTTGAAGAGTTCGCGCAGGGGTTCCACCAGCTTGAGCTTCATGGTCTCGGGCAGGCCGCCCACATTGTGGTGGCTCTTGATGACGGCGCTGGGGCCCTTGTGGGACACGGATTCGATGACGTCGGGATACAGGGTTCCCTGGGCCAGGTATTCCACTTCGGGCAGCTTCTTGGCTTCTTCGTCGAAGATATCGATGAAGGTGTGGCCGATAATCTTGCGCTTCTTCTCGGGATCTTCCACGCCTTTGAGCAGATCGAGGAAGCGATCCTGGGCCTGGACGAAGTTGAGGTTCAGGTCAAAGTGCTCGCGCAGGTAGCTGACCACTTCCTCGCCTTCGTTGAGGCGCAGCAGACCGTTGTCCACGAAGATGCAGTGCAGGCGGTGTCCGATGGCCTTGTGCAGCAGCACGGCCACCACGGTGGAGTCGATACCGCCGGAAAGGGCGCAGACCACGTGCTTGTCGCCGATCTTCTCGGCCATTTCCTTGACCACACGTTCCACGAAGCTGGACATGCTCCAGTCGGGCACGATGTTGCAGACCTTGAACAGGAAGTTGCGCAGCATGGCGTCGCCGTCCACGCTGTGGTGCACTTCGGGATGGAACTGCACGGCGTAGATCTTGCGGCTTTCATCGGCCATGGCGGCCACTTCGAGGGTGGGGGTGCTGCCGGTGATTACGAAGCCGGGCGGGGGGGTCTTGACCTTGTCGCCGTGGCTCATCCACACGCGGCTGGGCTTGGAGCTGTCCAGGCCGTCCCACAGGGCGCAGGAGGCTTTCAGGGTCAGGTCGGCCGGGCCGTATTCACGCGTCAGGGACTGGGCCAGTTCACCGCCCAGGTTCTGGGCCAGCAGCTGCATGCCGTAGCAGATGCCCAGCACCGGCACGCCCAGTTCCAGGAAGCCCTTGTCCAGAGTGGGAGCATCGGCTTCGCCCACGCTGGCAGGACCGCCGGAAAGGATGATGGCCGAAGGAGCCATAGCGGCCACTTCGGCGGCGGTGACGTTGCAGGCATGGATTTCGGAATACACGCCGGCTTCACGCACACGCCGTGCGATGAGCTGGGTGACCTGCGAACCGTAGTCAATGATAATGACCTTGCTGTGCGCCATGAGTGTTCCTTGCAATGTATGCGGACGCCGCCCGGGAGGGACGGCGTCCTTTATATAATGTCATGAACGGGCAGCCTGGCTGCCGGAAAACAGGATGCAGGCATCAAACGGATGCGGGCGGTCGCTGCAGCGATCGCCCGCAGGTCTGAGGCTAGTTGTCGATGCGATAGTTGGGGGCTTCCTTGGTGATGATGACGTCGTGCACGTGGCTTTCACGCAGACCGGCTGCCGAGATCTCGCAGAAGGTGGTGTTCTCGAACAGGTCGTTGAGGGTGCGGGCACCCACATAGCCCATGCCGGAACGCAGGCCGCCCATGAGCTGGTAGATGGCTTCCATCACATGGCCACGGTAGGGCACGCGGCCCACGATGCCTTCGGGGACCAGCTTTTTGCTGCGTTCCTGGAAGTAACGGTCGGAGCTGCCGTCCTTCATGGCGTCGATGGAGCCCATGCCGCGGTAGATCTTGTAGGTACGGCCCTGGTAGAGGATGGTTTCGCCCGGGCTTTCTTCGGTACCGGCGAACAGGGAGCCGATCATCACGGAGTGGGCGCCCACCACGAGGGCCTTGACGATGTCGCCGGAGAACTTGATGCCGCCGTCGGCGATGCAGCAGCGGTCCATCTCGCGGGCAGCGCGGCTGCCGTCCATGACGGCGGTCACCTGCGGCACGCCCACACCGGCCACGATACGGGTGGTGCAGATGGAGCCGGGGCCAATGCCTACCTTGACGGCGTCGGCGCCGGCTTCGAGCACGGCGCGGGCACCTTCGTAGGTGGCCACGTTACCAGCCACCAGCTGGCAGTTGGGGTAGGCGGTCTTGACCTTGCGGATGGCCTTGAGCACGTTCATGGAATGGCCATGGGCGGAGTCCAGGACGAGCACGTCCACACCGGCCTGGATGAGCTGCTCGGCGCGTTCGTCGCAGTCGCGGCCGATGCCGATGGCGGCACCCACGCGCAGACGGCCGGCGCTGTCCTTGCAGGCATTGGGGTATTTCTGGACTTTGTCGATGTCCTTCATGGTGATGAGGCCGCGCAGGCGCTCGTTCTCGTCCACCACGAGGAGTTTTTCGATGCGGTGTTCGTGCAGGTGGCGCTTGGCTTCTTCCAGGGAGGTGCCCATGGGCACGGTGACCAGGTTTTTGCTGGTCATCACTTCGCCCACGCGGATGGCGGAGGCGTCTTCGATGAAGCGCACGTCACGGTTGGTGAGGATGCCCACCAGCTTGCCGTCATCCACGACGGGCAGACCGGACACGCGGAAATCCGCCATCAGATCCAGAGCTTCCTGCACGGAGTTGCGGGAGGAAACGGTAACGGGGTCAAGGATCATGCCGCTTTCGCTCTTCTTGACGCGTTCCACTTCCAGGCGCTGGCGTTCGATGGGCATGTTCTTATGGATGATGCCGATGCCGCCCATGCGCGCCATGCTGATGGCCATGGCCGACTCGGTGACCGTGTCCATGGCAGCGGAGAGCAGGGGGATGCGCAATTCGATGGAAGGAGTGAGCCAAGTGGAGATGTCCACGGCGTCGGGAGTCACTTCCGAATAGCTGGGGACAAGCAAGATATCGTCAAAAGTCAGGGCCTTGCCGCGATTGGTGAACATATTTGCCTCGTAATGTGCTGGAATTGTTCAACAAAATTTAATATATAATCATATACATTCCGGCAGCTTCTGTCAATGCAAGAAAAGGGCCGGAAGGACGGTGCGGGGCGGACAAAATTGGGGGTGGGCCCGCAGGGGAGAGGAGTTGGTGTCTTCATGGGAGCGGATCTGGCCTATATACTTAATGTAGTGAGGCGGGGCCATGTTGCCCGGTCAGGTGGGATATAGCGGGCATGCGCTGTTCCGCTCCCAACGGATTCAGCTGCAAGAGGTCTGGGGACGGACCTTATTGCTTTGTCGCGTACGCTGGTGGTTATGGCGGAGCGTGGCCTCCAGATTTGCGAAAGCCAGGCAGCACGGTATTTTTGTGAGATCTGGCCAGCTGGCTGCCGGATGGCTGTCATGGCGCTGAAAATATCGTTGGTATGGCGGCGTGTACTGGGGCGCGCGATTTTGACAGAGAAACATCCCGGTTGATGCCTCGGTGGGATTTCTTAGCCTCTGACGAGCCCTCTTGGGGGATCAACGTATTTTTTTCTATACCTGACTTATGCGGGGAGATATTTTTATCACCCTGTAAAAAAAAGACGTTTTTTGAAAGTGACATATGATATCGCCCCATTTATATCGTTTTTGACTACTTAATATTGACAAACCGATAAAAGGGGTTTAAAAATTTTTACAAGTTCGACGGACAAGCGGACTGCTGCTGTCGACTTTTAAAAAACGAGCTTTTTGCTCCGGCCGTATCGGCCGGGATTCCTGTCCGCTCCGGGCAGGACCGGATCTCGTAAGGGAAACGATCCTGCACTGGACGGGATCGCAAGATGCGAAAGTAATGAAGGAAGGTATTATCATGAAGAAGCTTATGACTCTCGCTCTGGCTGCCGCTATGATGCTGGGTGCTACTACCGGCGCCAGCGCTATCGACTTCAAGGCCAAGGGCCAGTGGATCATGTCTTTCGACTATGGTCAGCATGCTGACTTCCGTTCCAACCAGGACGGCAAGCCCGGTTCCGGTTACAAGGGTGAGGACGAATTCGAAGCCCGCCAGCGTGTTCGCCTGCAGTTGGACGCCGTGGCTTCCGAAGCCCTGTCCGGTACCGTGTTCTTCGAAATCGGCGACTCGGTTTGGGGCCAGGACAAGACCGGTGGCGCCCTGGGTGCTGACAACAACAGCGTGGTGGAACTGAAGCGTGCCTACATCGACTGGATGGTGCCCCAGACCGACCTGAAGGTCCGCATGGGTATCCAGGGCCTGGCTCTGCCTGCCTTCACCACCAATGCTTCCCAGATCCTCGACGATGACGTGGCCGCCATCACCCTGAACTACCAGTTCAACGAAAACGTGGCCCTGACCGCTTTCTGGGCTCGCCCCTACAACGACAACTACGGTTACTGGGGCAACAACGACAAGCAGTACAACAACTACATGGACAACATGGACATGTTCGCTGTGCTGCTGCCCCTGACCTTCGACGGCGTGAAGGTGACCCCCTGGGTCATGTACGCCGCTCTGGGCCCCGGCATGTTTGACCACGGAGACCACGGCAACTGGAGCAGCTACGGTTCCGCCTGGACCCGCGCTTCCCGCGGCCTGACCTCCGGCTTCGTCGGCGGCGACAAGCTGGACAGCTACGGCAACGCCATCTGGGCCGGTGTGACCGGCGAAGTGACCTACTGGGATCCCTTCCGCATCGCTTGGGATGTGAACTACGGTTCCGTTTCCTATGAAGACGAAAAGATGAACCGCGAAGGCTGGTTGGCCAGCCTGCTGCTGGAATACAAGCTGGATTGGGGTACTCCTGGCCTGTACGGCTGGTACGGCTCCGGTGACGACAACAATCCGAAGAACGGTTCCGAGCGCATGCCCGTGGTGAGCGCCAACGGCAACAACGACTTCTCCAACTTCGCTTTCAACGGCAACCCCTACATCGCCCGTGAAGGCGTGCTGGGTTCCACCATGGTGGGTACCTGGGGCGTGGGTGCTCGCCTGAAGGACGTTAGCTTCCTGGAAGACCTGAAGCACACCCTGCGTGTGAACTTCATGGGCGGCACCAATGCTCCCAAGATGGCCAAGTACGTGAGCCACAACTCCTCCAAGGCTCCTGCGGTGGTGAACCCGTACGGTACCGCTTATGATCCCATCTACCTGACCACCGAAGACTACGCTCTGGAAATCGGTCTGACCAACACCTACAAGATGTACGACAACTTCACCATCATGCTGGATGCTGCCTACATCGCCATGTGGCTGGACGACAGCCGCAGCACCTGGGGCAAGAATCCCATGGCCGGCTTCGCCAACGACCGCAACGGTGTGTACGACGCCTGGAACGTGAACCTGTCCTTCGTGTACTCCTTCTAAGCTTCGGCTTGAGAAATTCGACCGTGGGGGCTTCGGCCCCCCGGTCTTTCAGCCCCGCTTCGGCGGGGCTTTTGACGTTTTGGGATACCGTAACGAGGCCAGAGCGGAGTGGCTTTCTTCTGCACCCCCGGCATGCAGGCTCGCACGGCAAGGCTGGCGGCTGGATCGTCCGACATGCAGGATTGCCAAATCCTGTCACGGTATGATGTGGTTCAAAAAATTGTCCTTTACCTCTTGACGGAGTGAAAGGGCATGCGTATGCTTGCGTAGCAAAATTTGTACTCAAACGGAAAAGCGTACGATTTTTGCCATATCTGGCGGGGATGTCCCTGGGGAGGAACAGCCCATGGATGCCAGAAAATTTCTCTCAGGAAGGAAGGTTTTTATCATGAAAAAGCTGATGACCCTCGCTCTTGCTGCGGGTATGCTGCTGGGCGCCGCCACCGGTGCCAGCGCCATTGATTTCAAGGCCAAAGGCCAGTGGCTGATGGGCTTCGCCGCTGGTGACGGTGCCCTTGTGAGCCATAAGAAGGCTGATAAGGCGAGCAACCACAATAAGGCTACCAACACCGACGATACTTTCAGCGCCATGCAGCGTCTGCGTCTGCAGTTGGATGCCGTGGCTTCCGAATCCCTGTCCGGTACCGTGTACTTTGAAATCGGCGACACCACCTGGGGCCAGAATTCTTCCGGTGGCGCCCTGGGCGCTGACTCCAACAGCGTCGTGGAACTGAAGAATGCCTATATCGACTGGATGGTGCCCAACACCGATCTTAAGTTCCGTATGGGTATCCAGAACATCGCCATGCCCAACGTGGCCGGTGGTTCCGCTGTGCTGGATGACGATGTCGCCGGTATCGTGGCCAACTACCAGTTCAACGAAAACGTGGGCCTGACCGCTGTGTGGGCCCGTCCCTTCAACGACAACTGGAACAGTGCCTCTAAGCGTTGGGATGAGACCACTGATGACGCGAACTACCACGACAACGTGGATATGTTCGCTCTGATGGTGCCCCTGACCTTCGACGGCGTGAAGGTGACCCCCTGGGCCATGTACGGCATGATCGGCGCCAATTCCTGGGACGCCATCGACAATGACATGCACAAGGGCCGCTATCCTGCCTTCAGCCTGCGTCCTTATCCGCTGGCTTACAATGGCGGCTCCTTCGACACCGACAAGGCTTACGGTTCCGCTTTCTGGGCCGGTCTGCCCATTTCCGTCACCGCTTTCGATCCGCTGAACATCGAACTGGACATCAACTACGGCTATGTGGAATCCATGGGCCGTTACAAGGCCGACCGCTTTGATGGCAGCGACACCTTCCGCATGGGCGACACCAAGCGTGAAGGCTGGCTGGTCAAGGCCCTGGTGGAATACAAGATGGATTGGGGTACCCCCGGTATCTTCGGCTGGTACTCCTCCGGTGACGACGGCAACGTCAAAAACGGTTCCGAGCGTATGCCCACCCTGTCCGGCCGCGGCAACTTCATGTCCTTCATGGGCGACGCCAACTACGGTTGGGGCGACGGCCGTCTGTACGACCGCAACCTGACCTATGCCGGTACCTGGGGCGTGGGCCTGCGCATCCACGACATGAGCTTCGTGGAAGACCTGAAGCACTCCTTCCGCGTGGCCTACTGGGGCGGCACCAACAGCCCGTCCATGGCCAAGTACGTGGGTAATTCCTGGGGCTGGAACGGCAGCGCTGATGGTGCTTATGGTACCCCCGAAGGTCCGTACCTGACCACCAACGATGGTCTGCTGGAATTCAACCTGGTGAACAGCTACCAGATCTACGAAAACCTGGAAGCCAACCTGGAACTGGGTTACATCGTGAACATGGTGGACGACGACACCTGGAAGCGCAGCTACCGTACCGACTCCTACAAGAAGCAGGACGCCTGGAAGGCTCAGCTGATCTTCGCTTACAGCTTCTAGTCTTTCACGACAAAGATGCTTTTGAGGGGGGCGCAAGCCCCCCTTTTTTATGCCTGGCAAAGAGGGGAGAAGAGCGCCATTTCCTCCTCAGCGCCATAGTGTTGCCTTGCCTTAGCAGGGGCCTCTGCCTATGCTGGGCTGGTACGACTGCTCCCCCCTGCCATAGTGTGTTCCTGCATGGCCGTATCCTTCTTTTATGTATGGAGCCGGAACCACATCTTGCCCCAGGAGATGGGGCAGATCTTCATCCCTGCCTTCGAGGTCCCATGTTTGCCCGTATCGCACTGCTTTCCGCTCCTTACAGCACCCTGACCTACGCCTTGCCCGATATTTTCCCGGAAAATTTCTGGCAAGAAGGCCTGCGCGTGGCCATCCCTCTGGGACGCGGTGCCTTGCGGGCGGGTATGCTGATGGAGCTTCTGGAGCACAGCGATCTTCCTGACGGTGTCATCTGCAAGGAAGTGGTCTGGCCGCTGGAGACCAGGCCCTTGATTTCGGAAGAGATCAGGGCACTGGCGCGGGATCTGGCCATCCGGCAGGGACTGGAGCCGGGGTGTGTGTTCGGACATGTCTTGCCGCAGGGCCTGCGCCAGGTGGATCTGCGCATCCGCTGGCTGGCGACGGACAGGGACTTTGCCTGCACGGTGAAACAGGTCACGAAGCTGGAAGCTGATGTTCGGGAGGCCCTGGCCAAGGCCCTGTGCCGGGGCGAGGCCCGTCTTGTGGCGCCGGGCCGGGATGCTGCCGGAGATGAGCTTTGCGTGCTGCGGGCGGATCCTCCCTGGTCGGTACGTCCGCAGGCCGTAAGGCAGCGCGAGATCCTTGAGTATCTGCACGAACGGGGGCAGGTCAGCCGTCGCCAGCTGGCACGGGACCTGGGTGCCGGCAGCGTTCCGGCCCTGCGTTCCTTGCTGCAGTCCGGTCTCGTGGCCCTGCGCCACGCGGATGCCGATGAACCCGATGACGAGCTGCTTCCGCCCGCGCCCCGGGCCTTTGCTCTCAGTGACGATCAGCAGCAGGCCCTGGAGGCGCTGTGTGCTGCGGTGAATGCGGGGCGTCCTGCTTCCGTCCTGCTGTTCGGTGTGACGGGCAGCGGCAAGACGGCCGTTTATCTGGAGCTGATCCGGCATTGCCTGGAGCAGGGCAGGAGCGTTCTCCTGTTGGCTCCCGAAGTGGCCCTTGCCTGCAAGCTGCGCCGGGATGCGGCCTGCGTCCTGCCCCATGTGCCCCTGTTTTTCTATCATGGTTATCAGACCCCGGCTCGGCGGGAAGAGATCTTTCGTCGTCTGGCCAACCGTCAGGAGCCCTGTCTCGTGGTGGGGACACGCTCCGCGCTCTTCCTGCCTGTGCCGCAGCTGGGCTGTGTCATCCTGGACGAGGAGCATGACAGCTCGTTCAAGCAGGACGAGTCCTTGCCCTATCAGGCCAAGGAGCTGGCCTGGTCGCGTATCGCACGGCAGCGCGGCCTGCTGTTGCTGGGCTCGGCCACGCCGGACATCAAGACCTTCCATGCTGCCACGCAGGGGCAGATAGATCTCCTGCGTCTGCCGGAAAGGGTAGGGGGGCGGCCCCTGCCACCGGTGGAACTGGTGGATACCAGCGGTCTGGCCGGGGAAGGGCTGCTTGCCGCCCGCAGTGAGCAGGCCCTGCGCAAAGTGCTGCAACGCGGGGAACAGGCCGTTGTCCTGCTCAACCGGCGCGGCTATGCGCCCCTGCTGTATTGCCTGGACTGCAAGGAGACCGTCAGTTGTCCGCATTGTCACATCGCACTGACCTATCATAAAGGACGGGGGCGGCTCGTCTGCCATTACTGCGGCTATGCCGTTCCCTTTCCCAGTCCCTGTCCGCAGTGCAGGAGCATGAACTTCCTTCCCATGGGGGAAGGGACGGAAAGGCTGGAGGAATATCTGTCCACACTGGCCGGGCAGCCTGTCCTGCGCCTTGATCGCGACAGTACCCGGCGGCCCGGGCGCATGGAAGAGATACTGGCGGCCTTTGCCCGGCACGAGTCCCCCATCCTTGTGGGCACGCAGATGCTCTCCAAAGGCCACCATTTTCCTGATGTGACTTTGGCTATCGTGGCGGATGGCGATCTGGGGCTCAACCTGCCGGACTACAGGGCCGCGGAGCGATCCTTCCAGCTGCTGGTGCAGTCCGCAGGCCGGGCCGGGCGCGGAGACAAACCCGGGCGGGTCCTGATCCAGACCCGCAATACCGACCACTACTGCTGGCAGTATGTCCAGAGCGGCGATTACGAAGGTTTTTACGCCGCCGAGCTGGCCCGGCGACGGCAATACGGCTATCCCCCCTTCGTACGTCTGGCCCTGCTGCGCATCTCCTTCCCTGCGGAAGATCCCGGTGGTGCCGCGGCACTGGGGGAGCTGGCCCGGATGCTGCAGACCAGGGCCCGGGAGCTGGGCGTGCGTCTGCTGGGGCCCATCCCGGCGCCTTTGGCCATGTTGCGGGGACGCAGGCGTTTTTCCTGCCTCATCAAAAGTACCGACTGGCAGTCGGTCAGGGCGCTGTATCTTGAAGCTTCGCGGCAGCAGTGCGCCAGCCGCTTGCGGCTTTTCCTTGACCTTGACCCTGTCAATATGCTCTAATCTTGCGATTTATTTTTCCCGTAAGCGGGATTTTACTGGGGAGAGCTCTGCGGTGCCTGCCCCGGCATTTTTGCGGCCTTTGACCGGCCCTGATGCCGGAGCGGCCGGTATGCGCGTTATAGCCGGGCACAGCAGGGCAGGAGTCAGTACCGGGCGGAAGGAGCTTGTCCGGTGCTTCATGGTCAAGGGAGGAAGAATGAAAGCTTTGCGTGTGGTGGGCCTGTGGGTGGCCCTGGTTCTGGGAATGGCGTCGTCCGCCATGGCTGAAGGTTTTGCGCTGACCGAGTGGAGCGCACGCGGTCTGGGTCTGGCCAGCGGCATGGTGGGCCGCGCCGACGACGTGTCGGCCATTGCCTATAACGCGGCCGGCATCACCCAGCTGCCCGGCGTCCAGGTCATGGGCGGTATGGGCCTGATCGCGCCCATGGGGACCTTGTCGCTGGATACGACCCACGGCAAGCAGGAGACCACTACCAAGCCCGCCGTGTGGGCCGCGCCGCACGCGTACGCCAGCTGGCAGCTCAACGACAGCCTGTGGCTGGGGCTGGGCGTGTTCTCGCGCTTTGGTCTGGGCAACAGCTATGACCAGAACTGGACCGGCCGTTACAACCTGTACAGCGTCAATCTGCAGACCATCTCCGCCGTGCCCACTCTGGCCTGGAAGATCAACGACATCCTCTCCGTGTCCGCCGGTCTGGAGATCATGAATATCAACCTGACCACGGAACAGAAGTTCCCCATGCCTTTGCCGGGGATGGCGGGCAATCCGGCTTTTGACAATGATATCGAAGTGCAGGGCTCCGGCTGGGGCGTAGGCGGTCACTTCGGACTGCACGCCCGTCTGAACGATCAGTGGTCTGTGGGTCTGGCTTACAAGACCCAGGTCACGGCCAATGTTTATGGCGAAGCCAAGTACGAAGGTCTGCTGAAGCAGAGCGGGATGAAAGAATTCCAGGATTCGGATGCCCACGGTACCGTACAGCTGCCCGACTCTCTGGCCCTGGGCGTGGCCTACAAGCCTCTGGACAATCTGAGCTTCGAAGTGGGCGCTGTCTGGACCCGCTGGTCCACCTATAACTCCCTGAACATCTATATGGATAATGGCTCTAATTCCATCAGCCACAAGAATTGGCAAGACGGCTGGAATTTCAATGCCAGCGTAGAATACAAGCCTCTGGACTGGTGGAGCCTGCGTGCCGGTTTCTGGTACGAGACCCCTGTGGTCAATGAGGATCATGCCGACTTCATGGTGCCCACCAACGGCCGTACGGCCCTGACCCTGGGCACCGGCGTGGAATGGAACGATTTCACCATCGATTTCGCCTACTGCCACATGTGGATCAATCCTACCAGCTACGATGATACGGATAGCGCCGGGATCAAGAATGTCCACGGGATTCCTACCGGTATCACCGGCGGTACCTCCAAGGATACCGTGGCCAACATCTACATGCTGAGCTTCGGCTACAAGTTCTAGGCTGCTTTCCGGCAGATTTCAGGGGCGTCGTCCTAGGGGCGGCGCCCTTTTTTCATGCCCTGCGTACAGACTATTTGACCAGCGGCTAGAAAGTCTCTATAGTCCCGTTTGAGAAAGTCTAAACTTTATCGCCTGAACAGGCCCTGCTCTGCAGGAAACATCTCTTTGGAGGAGAGCAATGAAACGCACCATCCTTGCACTGGCTCTGCTGGTGGCTCTGGTCCTGCCCGGCATGGCCAAGGCCGAAGGTACCGGTATGTACCTGGCTCCCAAATTCCTGATGACCATTCAGGAAAGCGGCACCATCGAACGCTCCGGTATGGGCGGCGTGGACGAATACTCCCAGTTCACCCTGGGCGGCGCTCTGGCCGCCGGTTACGACTTCTGGCCCCAGTATCTGGTGCCCGTGCGTGTGGAACTGGAATACGCCCTGCGCGGCAACAGCGAAAAGAGCTGGGGCAGCAACTGGGGCAGTGTGGACTGCACCTGGAACAGCTCCACCCTGTTCGCCAACCTGTACTATGACTTCCGTAACGACAGCGCCTTCGTGCCCTACATCGGCGCCGGTATCGGTATGTCCTTCAACTACCTGGGCTTCGACCTGCACCGCAACGGCAGCGCCGTTTCCCGTGATGAAAGCACCACCAACTTCGCCTGGAACGTGGGCGCCGGTGTGGCTTACAACGTGAACGATGCCCTGTACATCGACGCCGCCTATCGCTATGTGGACCTGGGCTACACTGAAGCCAGCGGTGCCCTGAACGGCGACCAGATCAAGGTGGGCAGCCGTCCTTACAACCACGAATTCATGCTGGGCCTGCGCTTCGCCTTCTAGGGCGCATCCCCCGCGATCAAAAAAAGGCCGCTTCTTCGGAAGCGGCCTTTTTTATTTTGCTTTGCTTAAATAATAGCAAAAAGCTATTATTTGATTTCCCGGACGAAAGAAAGCAAGGATTTCCGCGGAAATGGAAGATTCTGCCATTGCCATGGCGATGTGACTGATTGTGATAAAAATATCATGTAAGTCGTATTTTCATTAGTTGCAGTATATTATGCAGTATCACATTGTGCCATGGCTGGTGTGATTGAGGGAGGGAGAAATATCCCTAAAAAAATTGCAATAAAAAAGTAATATATTTCAAATGTTATGAAATATAGCATATAATAATTATTCTTGAAAGCTTTTCGTCTCTTTGCTAGGGAAGAAAATCCCAAATACTGCCTGTTTCCACGGACAGCGCAGTCAACTTCTCAAAAAAAGGAGAAAAGCATGAAACGTTGTTTTGCCGCCCTGGCCCTGGTCTGCGCCTTGGCCCTTTCCGGCGTGGCCAAGGCCGAAGGTACCGGTATGTACCTGGCCCCCAAGTTCCTGATGAGCATCCAGAACAATTACCCCACGTTCCAGGCCGGTCACGATGAGGCGAACGAGCATTACAGCCAGTTCACTCTGGGCGGCGCTCTGGCGCTGGGCTACGACTTCAACAGTCAGTTTGGTGTTCCCGTGCGCGCGGAAGTGGAATATGCCCTGCGCGGCAACAGTAAAAAAAGCTGGAACTACGATGACCGCCTTGATCTCAAGGGCACCTGGAACGCTTCCACGCTGTTCCTGAATCTCTACTATGACTTCCGCAACAGCACGGCCTTCACTCCTTATGTGGGCGCCGGTCTGGGCATGGCCTTCAATTACGCCAACTATACGTTTGCCGCTAAGGGCTTCAATGCCAACTTCGATGAGCACCGCACCACCTTCGCCTGGAACGCGGGCGCTGGTGTGGCCTACGACATCACTGACAACTTCGCCGTGGACCTGGGGTATCGCTATGTGAACCTGGGCTACTACGAAATGGATCTTCCTGACGGCCTCAAGATCAAGAACCAGCCCAGCAACCACGAGTTCATGCTCGGCCTGCGTTACACCTTCTAGTCCAAGTCGCTTCAGCGCGTCTGGCCGCTCCTTCGGGGGCGGCCTTTTTGTTTTTCGGCAGAGCTGGGCATCATGGCGGGTAGAGCCGCCTGGGAGCGTGAGCCACGGAAGGCCGGGACGCCCCGCCCAAGAACAGGCCGTCCCGGCTGCCACTGCGGTCTTTTCTTGACGAAACGGCGTAAACAGCCTATGAATCACAATTCTGTATGCGCTGGCCGGGCCCGCGTGATCTGTCGCCATGTCCTGCGGCAGGGAGGGCAGGCCTTTCAGTGTAACTTGATAGCGGGGTTCTCATGTTCGAAAGCCTTTCCGATCGCCTTTCCGGTGTGTTCCGCTCCTTCAGCGGACGCGGCCAGCTGACGGAAGAAAATATCCAGGCCGGCCTGCGCGAGGTGCGCCTTGCCCTTCTGGAGGCCGACGTCAACTTCAAGGTCGTTAAGGACTTTGTGGAGAACGTCCGCCAGAAGTGCCTGGGGCAGGAACTCATCAAGGGTGTCAGCCCGGCGCAGCAGGTCGTCAAGATCGTTCATGAGGAACTGGTGGGCCTGCTTGGTGGCGAGACCGCGGGCTTGAACCTGCAGGGCCAGGAGCCGGCGGTTATCATGCTGGTGGGCCTGCAGGGCTCCGGTAAGACCACTTCGGCGGGCAAGATCGCCAATCTGCTGCGCAAGCAGAAGATGCGTCCCTATCTGGTGCCTGCCGACGTGTACCGCCCCGCCGCCATCGACCAGCTGACCGTGCTGGCCAAGCAGCTGGACATGCCCTGTTTCCCGTCCACGGTGGACATGAATCCCGTGGATATCGCCCGCCAGGCCATGGAAGCCGCCCGTGAGCAGCAGGCCACGGTAGTCCTGCTGGACACCGCCGGCCGTCTGCATGTGGACGAGCCCCTGATGCAGGAACTGGCCGCCATCAAGGCCGCGGTGAACCCGCAGGAGATCCTGTTCGTGGCCGACGCCATGACCGGTCAGGATGCCGTGACCGTGGCGGAGTCCTTCAACGAACGTCTGGGCCTGACCGGTGTGGTACTGACCAAGATGGACGGCGATGCCCGTGGCGGTGCGGCCCTCTCCATCCGGGCGGTGACCGGCGCCCCGGTGAAGTTCGTGGGTATGGGCGAAAAGCTGTCCGAGATGGAGATCTTCCATCCTGACCGCATCGCGGGCCGCATCCTGGGCATGGGCGACGTGCTCACCCTGGTGGAAAAGGCCCAGGCCACCATCGACGCCGACGAGGCCGAAGCCCTTGCCAAAAAGATGCGCAAGGCCAGCTTCGACCTGGAAGATTTTCGTACCCAGATGCGTCGGATCAAAAAACTCGGCTCTCTGGACAGTATTTTGAAGATGATCCCCGGTATGGGCGGCCTGCGTGAAAAGCTGGCCGAGGCCAACGGTGCCATGCCCGAAAAGGAGATGGCCCGTACCGAAGCCATCATCAACTCCATGACCATGGCCGAGCGCCGCAACCCCGATATCCTCAACGGCAGCCGCCGGGCGCGTATCGCCAAGGGCGCCGGGGTCACGGTGCAGCAGGTCAACCAGCTGGTGCGCCAGTTCGAGCAGATGCGCCAGATGATGAAGGGGATGATGGGCGGCAAGGCCAAGGGGATGCCCTCCATGCCCAGGATGCCCCGGGGCATGAGCATGCCCGGCGGCATGGGCGGGATGCCCGGCATGATGCCGGGTATGGGTGGCATGCCCGGTATGCCGCCCATGGGGCTGCCGGATGCCGGACACGGCAAGTCGGCGGCGGCCAAAAAGCGCAAAAAGCGCGAACGGCCCGCCAAACGCAAAAAGAAATAGGCCCGTCCGTGCGGTCTGTCCGCACGGATCAGCGTCCGTTCCCCGGCAAAGCACGGCGAAACCTCATCGCCAGACGGCTGCGGCGATGCCGGAGACGCGATAAAAAAATCGTTGCGGCGCACTGGTCATTGATATAATGGGGGGAGGGCAAACTTGCTCTTTTGCCCCCGCAACGCTACCATAGCACAAACAGGAGATAATCATGGCTGTTAAGCTGAAATTGACCCGTCTGGGCAGCAAGAAGCATCCTTTCTACCGCGTCGTGGCCGCCAACGACGAAACCCGTCGTGATGGCCGTCCGCTGGAATTCCTGGGTTACTACAACCCCATGACCGATCCCGCCGAAGTGAAGCTGGACGCCGAAAAGGTGAAGGCTTGGCTGGATCGCGGTGCCGAACCCACCGACACCGTCCGCGCCCTGATCAAGAAGATGGCCTAAGGTATCCTTGCAGGATACCGCTGTACCGGTCTTTTCCGGTACTGGCCCGATGTTCTTCCGGCGTGCGGTACTGACGCGGCAGGATCCCTGAAGGAGCTGTCCGCAAGTCGTACCGCACCGCAGGCGCATGGCGCTTTTCCTGTGAGGACAGCTCCGGGGATGCAGCGCCCGCTCACACCAACAGCCTTGTCACGGCAGGGCTTGCGGGAGGCCAGCAATGAAAGCTTTGATTGAATTTATCGCCCGTTCGCTCGTGGACGCCCCTGATCAGGTGCAGGTCACCGAAGTGGAAGGCGAACAGACCACTGTGCTGGAATTGAAGGTCGCCAAGGAAGATCTCGGTAAGGTGATCGGCAAGCAGGGCCGCACGGCACGCGCTATGCGCACCCTGCTCAGTGCCGCGTCCACCAAGGCCAAAAAGCGCGTTGTGCTCGAGATCTTGGAATAATTCCTCATGGCACGACGCATCCATATGGGTACGCTTGCGCGCCCGCACGGTATCAAGGGGGAGATCTGCGTCGACTGGTACGCAGACTCCCCTTCGCTGCTGGACGGTCCTTTCTGGCTGCAGGCGGGCGATGCCCCGCCGCGTCCTGCCCGGGCCCGTTCCTGGCGCATGCACAAGGGCCGTCCTCTGCTCCTTCTGGAAGGCGTGACCGACCGTAACGACATCGAAGCCCTGCGAGGCCAGAAGATCCTTGTGGATCGTGACCTGCTACCGCCCGTGGACGAAGACGAAGTCTACGTGGAGGACGTGCTGGGCTTTGCCGTCATCCTGCCCGACGGCTCCCGTCTGGGCGTGCTGGATCATGTGGAATATCCTGCCGGTCTGGAGGTCTGGAGCATCGTGACCGATGACGGCAAGGAAGTCCTTTTCCCGGCCGAAGCGTCGTTCATCGAAGGTTTCGACCTGGAAGGGGAGCGCATCCACATCGCGCCGCCGGAAGGCCTGCTGGACATCTACCTGGGCGGTGACGAACAGGCCTAGCCTGTGGGGTCGGCTTTGCCGCCGTACGTTGCGGTGAGCATATGCCGGGCCGTACATGCAGGCTGTCCCGTTCCCTCTCGTTTGCCCGTCATTTTTGCTGCCCGTGCTATCTGCAACACGGGCTGTCTTTTTTTCGCCGATGTTTTCGGCCCTGCTGTAGTTGACCTGCCCTCGGCAGGTCTTTTCGTATGAGGTGGATCATGCCCGAATTGCCGGAAGTGGAGACCGTCGTCCGCACCTTGCGGCCACAGGTACTGGACTGCTGCATCGAGCGGGTGGACGTCTTTCGCGAGCGTTCCCTGCATCCCTTGAGCCTGCCTGTGGAGCGACTGGCGGGAACGCGCATCAGCGCCGTTCGTCGCCGGGGCAAGCTGGCCCTGCTGGAGCTGGAGCCCCCTGCTGCGGCAGCCGCTGTGCCTGTGCCGTCGCTCCTGGCTGTGCATCTGCGCATGACAGGGCGTTTCATGGTCCATCCTGAAGGGACTGCCCCCCTGAAGCATACGCGCATCATCTTCCATCTGCGGCGACCTGACGGGAGCCGGGCACAGCTCTTTTTCGATGATGTGCGCTCCTTTGGCCTGGTCTTCGCCGCCACGCCGGAGCTGCTGGATCGCTGGGACTTCTGGTGCTCGCTGGGGCCGGAACCGCTGGAGATGGGGCCCGGGGAGCTGGGGCCGCGTCTTCACGGTCGCCGTGCCATCAAGGCCGCACTGCTGGACCAGACCGTTCTGGCCGGCATCGGCAACATCTATGCGGACGAATCCCTGTTCCGGGCCGGTATCGATCCCCGGCGGCCTGCCGGAGAGCTTTCGGAGGCGGAAGCGGAGCGTCTCCTCATTGCTTTGCAGGAAGTGTTGCGGGAATCCATCGCCCAGTGCGGCAGCTCCATTCGTGACTATCGGGATGCCAACGGCAATGTGGGGGCTTTCCAGAATACCTTCTTTGTCTATGGACGTGGCGGTCAGGCCTGCCGCCGGTGCGGCACGGAACTGGAAAAAAGTCGTATCGGCGGCCGGGCCACGGTCTCCTGCCCGCAGTGCCAGCACTAGGGGAGAAGCGTTTGGGGAAGGAAAGGGCTCCGTGTGTGCGCTGACGATGCCCGTGGATGTGTCATGCCGGGCCGGGCTTGCAGATCGCCAGCCGTGGCTGCGAGCATGCAAAGGCTGCTTTTCCGTTCTCCATCCTTGATAGTGTGCGGAGGTCGTTCCAGGCGCCGACAGGCCGCCTGTGATGGAATACTCGAAGAACCGGATTCAGAGGCCAGGTCATCGTGCGACAGATTTGATGGACGACGGGTCGTTCCCTGAGGGAGCGGCCCGTTATCTGTATCCGTCCCTGACGATGCGTGCCGGGGAAGGAGCGTGAGGATGGGCTACCTCCCCGCGTGCCTGCACGACGGTCGTGTCGCTGCCGTGGGGCAGACAAGGTCTGCTCGTCACGTTACCGAATGCCACGGACACGGCCCGCCTGTCCTTGCCCGGCCGTTGTTTATGCTTTGCTGCAGCCCTAGCAGCCCTTGGGGAGCAGCGCGGCATGGAGAGCGACAGGGGCTCCTTTAAGATGCATCGACCCGCCTGCTGCGATCATGTGCGGCTGTCCCGGAGCCAGCAGCGACTGGTGCATCCGCAGGTGGCAGACAAGGGAAGTCGCGACCCTTGCGACATGCACGACAAGGCTGGAAAGTCGTTGCGGCATATGGTCAGGGGTGCACCGGTCGGGCTGTGTCCCAATGCAGTTGAGGGCTGTCCGTGTCCTCCGACAGGGGCCAGACGACGCGGACATGTCCATGACGGCCTGTTTGCAGCAGGGGGATCCCCTGTTCGTCCAGCCATTGTCCGAGCTGTTTGCCGGGATGACCGAAGCGGTTGAAAGCACCGCAGGAAGCCACCACCAGCCGGGGTCGTACGGCTGCCAGAAAGTCCGGCTGGAAGGAACTGTCCGAGCCGTGGTGCGGCGCCAGCAGGACGTCGGCCTGTATGTCCTGATCGCTGGCCAGCAAGTGGCGCAGGGCGGCCGCATCGGCATCACCGGGAAACAGAGCCAGACCGTGCCCGTTCCGGACAAGACGCAGGATCAGGGAGGCGCTGTTGCCCTCCCAGAGGTAGGCGCCCGGTACCGGCCGAGGCGGATGCAGCACATGCAGGGCAAGCCCGTCTTCAGGATCGCCCAGTTGCAGGATGTCTCCGGCATGGAGGGTGATGGCGTTCCGATCCTGCAGGGTGGTCTGCCAGATATGCCCCATCTGGCCGCTGCCCGGCTGGCCGTTATGCAGCAGGAATGCCTCGGGGAAGGCCGTCAGCAGGGGAGCGTAAGCGGCCGATGGTACTGCACTGGAGACGGTGTGGGAGAG
>OHAJ01000364.1_pt1 | contig 33059 bp, 34 predicted proteins | sample 1577101 | NCBI WGS metagenome assembly OHAJ01 (sample SAMEA3541531, study PRJEB24748) | human gut metagenome | biome: human gut; feature: human-associated habitat; material: faeces | place: China | collected 2012
AGAAAGTGAAGAATGCCATGTTGGAGTTTGAATTGAAACATCATCGCAAACCTTGAAGGAAGTATCAGCATGGACAATGAGAACAAATGGGAATATGATTATTCCTCTCAGGATAAAAACGAAAGCGGAGATACCGGTTATCCCAATGTGGGCAGCAGCGGCATGAACACCGCCAACCAGTACAACGACCCGCAGCCGGAACCGGAGACCGCTTACACCGCCCCGCAGACAGACAACGGCGCAGGCGGTGCAACGCCGCCGGTACATCCAGTACAGCCGCAGGACGCGCAGCCCCCTAAAAAGAAGAAAAAGTTTAATGGCAAGCGCGTTGCACGCAGCGCCGTGGCGCTGGTGCTGGCCGCAGCCATGGGCTTTGCGGGCGGCTTTGTGGGGGCAAAGTTTGGCGGCAGCGGCAAGGTGGTCATTCAGCAGGTGGCACCTTCCTCTACGGCCGACAGTGCATCCGGTTCGGATAGTTCCATCACCGCAGCATCCAGCAGCGGCAGCAGCCTGACCACTGAACAGGTGGCTGATCTGGTCAGCCCCAGCGTGGTGGTCATCACTACGGAGCAGGTGGTCTACTCTCAGTGGTCGTGGTACGGCCAGAATCAGGTGGAGAGCGGTGCCGGCAGCGGCGTGATCATCAGCTCGGACGGCTATACTCTTGCGATAAATGGAAAGATAAGTCCGTATGGGAGAAGGCTTCGGCTTTATTGGATGATGTCAAGGTTCAGTCAAGGGTAAGGGAACTGCAAGAGGAGCAGAAAGTTAAATCTGATATAACCAAGGAGAAATTACTGGGCGAGTTAGGTAACATAGCGTTCTCGTCCATAGCCCACCTCCACAATACATGGATAGAGCGCAAGGAGTTCGAGAGTCTAACGGACAAGGAGAAGTCGGCTATCAAGAGCATATCTACTAAAATCCTGAAGAAAAATATAGGGACGAGCGATGACCCGGAGATCATTGACGTGGAATATGTCAAGATAGAGATGCACGATAAGCTGAAAGCCATAGAACGTATCTGCAAGATGCTTGGCTTTGACGCTCCAACCGTGGTAGACCTTGGCAAATCGCTGATCGGAATAGATACCGGAATAGATGAATAGTGTTCTATTTTTAAATAAATGGATATGTTTGTTAGAAAAAATACGAGGTTTATAATTTTATAATTGTTCTATATTTAATATTTTGGGAGCTGAGACGGATAACAGGAGGATAATAAGCTACAAGAGGTTCAATCCGAACTTTCACCATTTGAAGCTGGCGTTGGGGAATGACGATATAAGGTTCATCTTCATGTACGGGGGATCGTCTTCCGCCAAGTCTTTCTCAGCGGCCCAAGCCTTCCTGTTGGAATGTATATCCAAGGGCTATAACACGATTGTCTTTAGGAAGACCGGAGCAACCATAGCGGACAGTATCTACAAGACGTTCCAAGAGGCGGCTAAATCATTGCATATAGATACTTTTTTCAAATTCCAAGAAAACCTTATAAGGTGTTTCAACGGTTCCATTATCCGGTTCAAAGGGCTGGACGATCCGGAGAAGATCAAGGGCCTCGAATCTTATCAGTACGTATTTTGCGAGGAGATATCCGAGTTCGATGAATCCGACTTGAAACAGATAAGGAAGCGTCTCCGTGGTCGCAAGGGACAGAAGATCGTAGCTCTATTTAACCCGATATCGGAGGATCATTGGATCAAGAAAAAGATATTTGATACCGAGACATTGACCGAGGTGGACAATCATCTGTACGGGAAGCTCAAGGATAGCGTAACGGGTAAGATACTGCCAAAGGAATATTCCGAGGTAGGGAGGAAATGGGTCAATTCCGAGCGGACCATATACAACCCAAGAAAAAAGACTTACGAGACGCACCGCCCGGATATGGTTATCATCAAGTCCACCTATCTTAATAATTTCTGGGTCGTAGGGTCTCCTGATGGCACGTATGGCTTTTATGACGCTCAGACGATAGCGGATTTCGAGAGGGACAAGGAAAGGGATTACGCTTATTATCTGATATACGCCTTGGGCGAGTGGGGGACGATAAGGACGGGTGGCGAGTTCTTCCACGCCTTCGACCCCGCCAAGCATAAGGGCAAGTGCCCATATGTCAAGGCTCCCGTGCATATATCGATAGATAACAACGTCCTGCCTTATATCTCCATCTCTTTTTGGCAGGTTGAGACCGGGGATATAACGAGGATAAGGCAGATTCACGAGGAAACCCCGTCCGATCCGTTCAACACGGTCACCAAGGCTGCCGAGATCACGGTCAAGTACTTGGAGGAGATCGGTCACGATGACATGGTATATTTGTATGGTGACGTATCTACCAAGGCCGGGAATACGATAGATGACGATAAGAGGTCTTTTTTCGATAAGTTCAAGGAGGGTATAGACAAGAGATTCCGCAGCGAGGACAGGTTGCCTAGGTCGAACCCTTCCGTATCCATGACCGGGGAGTTTATCAACGCGATATATTCTGGAGATATAAAAGACGTGTCCATCATGATCGATGAGAGTTGCGATACGTCGATAAACGATTATATCATCGTAAAGAAGGATGTCAACGGGGCGATGCTCAAGCAGAGGGTAAAGGACAAGATTACGGGTCAGTCCTACGAGAAGGCCGGTCACCTTAGCGATACCAAGCGTTATTTTGTCACGGAGATATTAAAGGATAGGTATACGTCTTTCTCGCTAAGGAGAAGGCACAATAAAAATAAGGAGGAGGATATGAGATATTACGACCACGTAAAATTGGATATATCGAACGCCACGAGGATAGTCTATGTGGCAGTCAATCCTGACGGGCTTGCGGGTATGGCAAAGGTGGCATTGATGGACGGGAAGGCGTACGTTCTGGATGCCTCGTTGAGGGATATCACGGAGGCTGGAGTTCTAAAGGATTTCTTGCGTCCTATAGGATGGAGTGATGTCGTGTTTGAGAGCGACAAGGCTTATTTCCCTGTAGCTAGGGAGATAAGGGAGACCGGGGAGTGCGATATAAGGATAAGGAAGAGGGCTTCCGATGCAAGATTGAGGATATCCGCCCATTCGGAGACCGTGAGAGATCGATTTTATTTTCTCGACAATTACGAGGAGAAGGATGATTACCTGTCGTTTGTCGAGAATATGCTAGATTATGGGGGCAAGGATGGAGGGGAGTCGCTGTGTTGCCTATCCGCTATAGCGGAGATTTTGGTACGAAACAATATTTAAAACGAATATATTATGGGTTTGTTTGATTTTTTCAGGAAAGAGGATAAGGTGGCGAATGTGCCCGATCGTCCTCCAAGGTCGAGAGGACTCGTGGATTTGTCCGGTTATCTGGGGGTGTTCAGCCCCTATACCTGTTCCGGGAATTTTATCGAGGCTTTCGAGACCATGGGAGAGGTCTTTTTCCCCGTGGATTTCTTGGCTAGCAGGATAGCGGGCGGCAATTATCAATTAAAATTGGCGAAGGATGATTCCGTGGTGTTCAATAACGAGGAGATGAACCGTTTTTTTAGCAATCCTAACCCTTTATTCTCGTTCGAGGATTTGGTTAAGATGTTTTTTGTCTATAAGTATGTGACAGGTAATGGATTCTGGCAGGCCTCCCCGTCTGTAGGGGGGATAAAGCCTAAGGAGCTATGGAAATGGTGCGATACCTATTGGGTCTTGCCAAGTGATCAGGTCGTGATAAACAGCCCGATGTCCATTCCCTTGTTCCAGCCGTCAACAAAGGAGGATATAATCAACAGCTATCGTATTTCCACCAGCTCGGGACTTATGGATATAGACCCGTCTCTGGTCATCCACTATAAGGATATAAATATGAGATTGAATAGCTCATACCTAAAGGGACGTAGCAGGTTGGAGACCCAACGTTATCCTATCGCCAACTTGGTCGCCGTGTACGAGGCAAGGAATGTCATATACGTTAAAAGGGGGGCCTTGGGATTGCTGATAAGCAAGAAATATGACGCTGATGGTTCCCTTCCTCTCACCGACAAGGAGAAGAGAAACATAAGGAAGGAGTGGAACGACAATTATGGCTTGACTAATGACAGGTCCCAAATGAGCATAGTGGATGTCCCTACGGAGTTCGTGAGGATAAACATGTCCATCCAAGAACTTATGCCTTTCGAGGAGACTTTGGCGGACGCTATACAGATAGCCGGTATATATGGTATACCTTCAGTGCTGATTCCACGCAAGGACATGGCCAAGTACGACAATCAGGATATCGCCGAGATATCCGTTTATTCCAATATCGTTATTCCTGAGGCCCGGAAATTCTGCCGATCGATGACCTCCTTTCTTGGCCTTGATAAGTCCGGCATGTATATAGACGTGGATTTTAGTGGCGTAAGCGTATTGCAAGTACGTGATAAGGATATGGTAGAGAAGAGGCGTATCGTATCGGAGAAATGCCAGAAGGAATTCATGGGAGGCGTATTGACGTTGAATGACTGGAGAGCGCAGATAGGGGAGAGCAAGGTAGGGAACCCCTTGTATGACAAGTTGGTTTACGATATGTCTACCGAGGAATTGGCCTTGGTCAAGGAGATCATATCCTTAGCTAGGTCTGGCGGTCCATCAAGGAGCGTCTCATCCTCTTCTGGAGGGACTTCTGATAACAAAAAACCGTCCGACGAGGGCGATGACGATAGGGGTGATGTTGATGATGATAAAAAATGATTCTATAGTTTTGCTTTTTAATATATTAACCCTATATTTGTAGGACATAACAAATAAAGAAATTAGAGCCTAAGAGCCATACCCGGCGGGAGTCGTATCCTGCGGGGTATGGCTCTTTTTATTTATACCGACATGGAACCGTATAGAAGCATATTATTTAAGACCAAGTCCACGGACGTGGATGAGAAAGGAATAGTCAAGGTGGCCGTTAATGGTATCGGGATAAAGGACAGCGACGGCGATATATCGTCTCCCGGTTCTTTCTCCAAGACGCTCCAAGAGAATTTCAACAGGTGCAAGTGGTTTCTCAACCATGACAAGACCAAGCTTCTTGGCTGCCCTATAGAGGGAGTGGAGGAGGATGGCAATCTGGTCATGACCGGGCAGATCAATCTAAAGAAGCAGATAGGCGTAGAGACGCTGGAGGATTACAAGCTATACAGGGATCATGGCAAGACCTTGGAGCATTCCGTGGGCGTTAGGGCCGTGAAGCGGGATTCCAATAACCCGGCTATCGTTAAGGAGTGGTTCTTGGGCGAGTATAGCACGCTGACCCATTGGGGGGCTAATCCTCAGACATTCTTGATGGATATAAAGGAATTGAGGGGTGGTGACTTGAGAGATCATATAAATATGATGCGTGACGCTTTAAATAAGAGATATAGCGGAGATAAGCTCAAGGCTCTTGAGGCTAACATATCTATCGTAGAGAAAGCGTTGATCGGATCTAATATAGTACAGTGCCCTCATTGCGGGCTGGCTTTCGATTATGGGTCAGTACCGGAACACACGTTGGAGAGCCAAGTGATCGATGCCGTCGGTGACTATTCACGATGGATAACGGAGGATGTGGTATATCAGGAGATGGAAAAGATCAAGCCGGAGTTACAAGACCGTATCTTGGAGATAATCAACTCCAAGAAATCCGTTGATGATTTCGCCTCTTATGTCCGCTGCCCTAAATGTTATTCCAGAATATATAGAAGCAACACCCTTATATCTGAGCCGGAAGACTCCACTCAGATAGAGAAACATAAAGCCGCTAGATGCACTTTAGGGTCTCTAGGTGATCTTATTAATAACAATTAATCAATTTATTTATGTTGAAGAAAGGTTTTTATGAGAATTTAGGAGGTCTCGCTATCATGGCGTTGACCTTGGTGGTTTTTGCCGTTATCGCATGCGTGGGCGATCCGGCCTATGCCTTGGCGGTTGCGCCGGTATTGTCCTTCTCCGGTTTCGCCAAGAAGGAGAGTGAGTTGAGTGACGAGGAGAAACAAACGCTTGGGACTATCGAGAAGATGGTCAACAAGTGTCTGGAGGATTACGGAGCTAATGTCATAGACAGGAAGGAGTACGAGGAGACGATGTCCGGGATTAGCGAGAAGCTTAAATCCCTAGGTTCCGGTAATAACAATAAGGAAGTCACAGAGATTCGTGATATCATCAAGTCCATGGGCAAGGAGATTGAGCAAATGAAGGGGCGTGGCATCACCTTGGGGGGGGATAGCCCTCTTGAGAAAAGTATCAATGAGTTCCTTGACTCTGAGAAATTCAAGCAATATGTAGATGGTAAGACGAAGTCCTCCGGGAATTTCCATTTGGATTTGAAGGACGTGGTCAGTATGACGGATAGTTATACGGGCAATATCTTGATCAGTCAGCAGCAAAACAGGGTCGTTACGCAGGTAAGCGAGAAAAAGATCAATTTCCGTAATCTCATGAGCGTCGATCAGGGTGATCCCGCCTTCCCGATGTTGACATGGCAGTTGATCTACGACTTGGATCGTAACGCCACTTTCGTGTCCGAGAACGGGCGGTTATCCCAATCATCCTTCAAGTTAAAGGAGGAGAGCTCGGAGGTTAAGCGTGTCGGTACCTTCCTTTATTTGTCCAAGAGATTGCTCAAGTCTAGGGTATATGTCCGCTCATGGTTGATCAATCGCTTATCCTCTTGGGTGAGGATGGCCGAGGATTTCCAGATCATGTTCGGCGATGGGACGGGGGATAACCTGAAGGGTATCACCAAATACGATGGCGTTAAATGCGTATCCGATATCATAACCGACGCGGTTGTCAGCGGAGAGGCCGGATCTATCAAGGGAGCGAGAAGCTACAATGGCGGAAAAGCCACTATCGTGGAGTTTACCAACCCGCAGGACAAGATCGTTGACGGCCAGAAGATCAAGATCGAGGGCGTAACCACATTCACGGACCTGAACGGAACTTTCGATATCCATAAGATGAACGATCGGGAGATCATGGTAGAGGTGGCTTTCACGGCTTCCGGCGTATTCACCGCCGCTACCTTCGAGGTTAAGAATAATTTCTTCAACACCGTCGCATCCCCGAACCTAGGGGACGCTGTCAAGGCTATCTTCGGTGTCATGACGTACGCTGAGTATACCCCGAATATGATCGCCATGAACCCATCCACCTTGTTTGAGATCGAGACCTTGAAGGACACGTCGGGGCGGGATTTGAATCTCGTGACGTTGGTGAACGGCGTGAAGTACGTGGCCGGAAGACCCGTTGTCGAGACCACTTGTATCATGCCGGGGTATTATTTCGTCGGGGATATGGTTAACGGGGCCTCCTTGGTGGATTATACCTCTATCAATATCGAGTTCGCCGATGATATCGAGAGCCGATTGAAAAACCAGACGGCGGTGATCGTGGACGAGGAGGTTATCATGCCGGTATACAACCCGTGGGCGTTCGCCTATGGCAAGTTATCCGACGTATTGACCGCTATCAAGAAATCCTCTTAATACATAATGACATGAGGGTTTCTATAATTATAACGGGTGAGGAGATGGAGGTCGACAAGGTCATTCAGGAGAATTCCATACGAAAGGAGCTTGGCATGATCGATATATCCTCAAAGACCCCGGTTGGGACAAGAAAGAGAATCCCGGACACGGATACCAAGACATCCGTCTTCGGGGACTCGAAAATGTCACTTGATAAAGATAAATAGCGATGATAATAGACAATGCGTACTTCAAGGGAGACCTTAGGATACAGGGACTCGTGATACCGGAGGACGGGGGATTCTCCAATGAGGCTTCCAGAGCCATATCGGAGAACGTGGGATGGTATATCGAGACCTACGGGGAAGAGTACCTCGTCTCGCTCATGGGAGGATATTATGACTCATTCGTCGATTACGCCGATAATGGCAGGAAGGGAAACGACATGTTTGATTATATCCTAGGGATATTGAGATCGGATAGGTCTCCCATGGCTATGTATGTCTATTTTCATTACCAGAGAAACGAGACGCTAATATCCGTATCCTCCACGTCCGATGACGTGGACGTGAGGCGGATATTGGCGCATACCTCACGGATGATGACCCAAGCTTGGAATAATATGGTGGATATCAACATCGGGATATCGGATCGCGTAAGGGAGTCTTTCAAGGAGGACATGGATATTGACAGGAATATATTGACCCATATAAATGAGATGAATATATGAATGTCTTGGTGGATATATTCAGGGATATCGTCGCTGGCGTTTCAAAAGACGTTGGGTATATGGTCAATTACCAATTCGGTGATTGGCAATATATGGCCAAGACGCTTTCCGCCATGGGGAAGGCACCCGTAACGGCGGGAAGGAAATATCCTATGATAGGGTTATATTCCCCGTTCGACGAGGACAAGTCCAACCCTTCATTAACGTCCGTGAGCCTTTCCTTGATAATAGCCGTGAATACGTTGGGGAATTATACCAATGAGGAGCGATTGGAGAAGTCCTTCAAGGCTACGTTGTATCCGGTATATGACAGCCTTATAAGGAGGATATCCAACGATCGCAAGTTTGATATAGGCCCCGGGGCGATAGTATCCCATGTGAAGACCGATAATTTCAGGTATGGAAGGGCTGGCGTGTATGGCGAGGGGAAAAGCGAGTTCGACGATCGCATAGACGCTATTGATATTAAGGATTTAAGATTAAATGTAAAAAATATAACATGTAGATAATTATGGCAGTAAAAATGTTCAGGGACTGCGGTTCCGAGATTTTCAATACCGGCACGAGCAAGTGTCCGTTCGTTCCCGACTATATCAAGGCGATCATACTCACTCCGGTAGGTATGATGTTCAAGATATCCGATTTTGACACGAAGCTGGGAGAGTACGCCCACGCCGACCGTCCGAACCGTGTATATCCGATCTCGACGATAGCGGAGTACGCCACTTCCGGAGGCGAGGCACAGACATCGGCTACCGGTTATGGCTCGTCCAAGATCACGGGTTATAGCGAGCTTGTCGAGACTTACACGATGAACGATTATGACGAGGGCTTGCGAACCAATCTCATGAAGCTCAAGAACGAGAGCATGAGGGTGATCTTCATCGACAAGAATAATGTCGTATATGGCGAGAAGACCGATACGGAAGGTGATTTCAGGGGATATGAGCTCGGTGCCGTTTATCCGGGCGGACAGAGGTTCAAGAGCTCCGGAGAGAACGCATCGCTTACGATCAACCTCGTTTATAAGGATGTTGAGAAAGCATGGATGAACGCTATATCTTTCACCAGCGATATCGATATCTTGGACGAGGCGAAGGGATTGGTCTGGGTGGATGTCAAGAAATTGGCTACAGGCGAGAATAAGTACAAGGTCGTGGAGCATTATGGCGGTTTTGACTTGACAGAGATGTACGGTACGCTATTAGGTTCCTCCTCCGTGTGGAATAACGTGACAGCCGCCACGTATAATCCCGATGACGGCACGTTGTCTCTTACCCCGTCCTCCGGTACTCCCGCGCTCAAGAGACCGTCCGAGTTATACGCAGAGGACGTTAAAGGTATAGAGCAATGGTCATAAACGGGGTATCGTTCAATGATGAGGCTTGTCTCGGTATGGGAAGGAAGGCTTTCGTGAAGGCTCACGAGGGATCTTTCTTCCTTGACCGGGGAATGGCGGATCGAAGGAGGATATTAGGTGACGCTTATGATATAATGGAGAGGAACCATGGGGACAATAGCGGGAGTGGCGAACGCCGTGAGGACGCTGGAGAAGAACTTCTGGCCGGAGGTTACGAACAGCTTGAGGGAGAGCGAGGGATTGATCCATGACTTGATCACTGATCAACTCATGTCCGGGCTAGACGAGAACAAGGAGCCTTTGAAGCCTACCTATCTGGATGACCCGTATTTCGTGGAGACGACGAAGACCCCAAAGGCGGCGAGGGCCAAGGCCAGATGGTATAAGGCGATGAAGGAAAGCATAACCCCGCCTAGGTCCTCCGACATACTCCATCTTCCGCCACGGGACCCTAACACCCCCAACCTTATCATACGAGGCGATTACCACGCCAGTATAACGCCGATCGTGCAAGGCGGCAAGGATGGTGGCAAGATAGTCACGAGATCCATCGGTTTCTATGCCGGTGACGACGCTTTAGAGAAGAAATACGGCCCCGGTCATCTGGGTTTGACCCCGGAGGCTAGGGCTTATTTGATTGAGGAGCGGGTTGTTCCCGCGTTGGATAAGTTATTCAAGAAATACGGGTTCAAATGATAAAGCCGTGCAATTGCGCCTCGCAGAACAAGGCGATGGCCACATACGAGAACATAAGGAGGCTGGCTATCAAGATGGCCGTTTCCGATAAACGCATTTACGTGCTTATCCGTAAAACGGATGGCACGTTTGCCTTCGAGCCTTTAGATGCCATGGTATCTAAAGGCGATATTGTTGAATATATCCATTATTTATAAATAGTATGGCGAATATATACACGACATGCGACGAGATACCCTTATGCAAGTTCATCGAGATGTACAAGGGAAATCTTAACGCCCTTATAAAAGGAGGGAGGACCAAGCCCACCGAAGGGGAGTTAAGGAAAGCGGCGATGGGGCTTATTGACGAGTATTCCGTTATAACCGGTAACAAGAATATCGCTATCGAGATAGAGGATCGGTCAAGGGCGGTGGATTGCAATATCAAGCTTATCCTGTTGGAGTCAGCAGATCATTTGATAGACGCTATGATGTACGCTGACGCTTCGGATATTCTTGGCAGGGTAGGTATCCGCATGCCGGAGGAGCCGGGAGAGCAAGATCTGATCGTCGCTAAAAAGAGAATCCAGTCCAAGATGTCACAAGTGAAATATAGCCTGAGCGTTCTGGATAGGAACAAGTCTAAGGTGGTAGACCCCAAGGATAAAGATTTCACCCGTGAGAGAATGATCGTGTCCACCTATTTCAAGATGCGTATCGATCCTGACACGTTCACCGCTGCCGAGTACGGGAATATGATAAGGATTATGTTTAACCAATTAGAGGACATGAGGAATTATGGCGGGAAACGAGACTAAGATCACTGATATAGTAGGGAAAGAGGCGTTTGATCAACTGGAGCGTCTGGATAGGAAATTAGCGGATACGCAGAATGTCTATATCGGGTTGGTAAAAGAGATAGGGAAAGGGTTGACGATAAATCCCTCAAGCTTGTCAGAGTTGAACGCCAAGATCGAGGAGTACAAGAAAAATGTATCAGCGCTTAAAAGCACGATTGACACTCTCAATAAGACCAATGACCAGTACAAGAGAAAGATTGATGAGCTGATAGAGGTTAACAAGAGATATGCGGAAGCGGCTGGGAAAGTTCAAAATAGTTTAGATCAATCATCCTCTTCCGTAGCCAAGGAATCAAACGCTATCTCGGAGAACATGAAAGCCAAGCAACAAGAGGTTGTCATAAGTCAGGAATTGAAGGGACTCATTGACCAGACATTGGGATCTAGGGAGGAGAATATACGCAGGGTCGCTCAAGAAAGGACGATATTGGCCCAACTATCCAAGGAGAAAAGCCAATTGAATAAAATGGAGAAAAGCGGGGCTATCTCAACTAAAGATGCCGCGCAAAAGAGGCAGGATCTGGTAAGGTCTGAATTGCTTCATCGAGAATCCTTGAGAGAGCTGTTGAACATTCTTACGAATGAGACAAAAATGATCAACTCGGCCAACGATAGTTATCAAGAGCAATCATTGCAATTGGAGAGGCTGAGAAAGGCATATCGGATGCTTTCCACGGAAGCCGCTAACAGCAAGTTAGGAGTAGAGTTGCAAAAGAATATAGCGGCTTTGGACACTCAGGTAAAATCTGTTGATAAAAGTCTGGGACAGCATCAGAGAAACGTGGGTAATTATGTCTCCACATGGGATGGAATGGGAAACGCAATCAATCAATTAACCCGTGAGTTTCCCGCATTCTCGGTATCTCTACAGACCGGCTTTCTCGCTATCTCTAACAATATCCCTATATTGGTAGACCAAATATCTCGGATAAGGAAGGAGAACGCCGCCTTACGGGAGGAGGGACTGAAAGGTGTTCCTGTGTGGAAGCAGATAGCTAAGTCCGCTTTGTCTTGGAATACCTTGTTGTCGGTTGGTATAACTCTACTTACCGTATATGGTAAGGATATCTTTGAGTGGGGTAAAAACTTATTGTCATCCTCTAGCTCGGCTAAGGCCGCTTCGGAAGCCCAGAGAGACTTGAATTCATCCACCGGGGATTATGCCAAGGCTTTAAAGAACTCGACATCATCATATGGGGAGAATCTTGTAACATTACGCAACCTGCAAACGGAATGGAATAATTTAGGAGATAATCTCAATAAGCAGAAGCAGTTTATCATTGATAACGCCTCTGAGTTTAAGAAATTAGATGTGTCAGTTACGGATGTTAATGACGCAGAGAATCTGCTAGTAGATAATACGGAGGCCTTTATTAATGCTATGTCATTAAGGGCACAAGCGGCAGCTGCGCAAAAATTAGCTCAAGAAAAATACACAGAAGCGTTACAAAAGGAAATCGAGGCTGAAAACAGAAGAAAAAATCCTACGTTTTGGGATAGGTTTGATCTTACAAAGGTATTAGATCCAACAGCTCAATCTCTATTATTTTTGACTGATAGATTTGAAGTCTTTTACAATACGTCAGATGAAGCTTTAGCTAAAGCCGGCAAAGCGGCTGATTCTATAGAAAAGGAAGGTAAGGAGGCTGAAAAGGCGGGAAACATATATCTGAATGCTATGCTTAAATTGAGAGAGGAAGAAAATAAAATATTAGGCAATTCCGATATTCAACTATACTCTAACGAGGAGAAACTTAAACGACAGCAGGAGCAAATAGAACGAGAGGCCAAGCGTAGGGAGAAATTAGAGATGGAGGCCGAACGGAATATTCAGGAGGCTCGTCTTAATGTGATGGATGAGGGGTATAAGAAAGACCGTCTTCTCTTGGAGCAATCTTTCCAAAAGCGTATCGACGACGTAAAGACGAAAGGCGTAAGGGTTAATGAGCAAATCGAGGCTATTGAGGCTGAGAGAAGCAAGAAGTTGGCGGAATTCGACCGTAAGATCTCGGAGCAAAGGGCTAATGAGGAGTCTCAAAATCGTCTTGCGATTGCAGAAAAGGGAAGTTTGCAAGAGCTTGACGCTCGCTTGGATATATTGCAACTACAAAAGGATAAAGAATTAAGAGAGGCGGACAAAACAGGCCAAGACAGGGCGTTGATAGAGGAAAAGTATCTAAAGCAAATAGAGACTCTATACAATGATTACGGAAAACGTCTTATGTCTACGGAGCAGTCTCAGAACGAGATACTCCTTTCTCAAAGACAGATAGAGATAAACGAAGAGCTTAATGCCTTGACTAAACAATATGAGCAAGGGATTATCAAGAAAAAAGAGTATGAGAAACAGAAATCGGATCTGGAGCATCAGTATGCTATGGAGTCATTACAAAGTCAATTAAGTATACTTGAATCAAATCTTTATTTGTTTGAAGGCGATGAGAGGCTAGAGAAAGAGAAGGAGATCGCTCGCCTCCGTGTTCAGTTATCTAAAGAGACCAGCGATAAAATCATAGAGGATGCCAAACGAGAGGAAGAGGAGCGAAAAAAAGTAGAACAGGCTAAAAAGCGCTTGATACAAGAATCGATCTCTGCTATCATATCAATCGGTAATTCATTATTCCAGCGTCAAATAGATAATGTAGATGCGGAAATAGAGGCCAATCAAGAGGAGTATGACGCTAAGGTTGAGACTATAGACGCTCTTGCCGAGAAAGATATAATAACGACAGAGGAGGCCGAGGCCCGCAAGCGTGCGGCGGAGGAAGAGACCAGCCGCAAGAACAAGGAACTGGAGAAGAAAAAAGCTGAGTTGCAGACTAGACAGGCCAAATTCCAGAAGTCTATAGATATAGCTCAGACTATTGCGGCCACGGCACGGGCGATAATGGTAGCTTACAAAGAAACGGGACCTATCGCTGGAGCTATCTTTGCAGCTATGATAGCGGCTACCGGAGCCGTGCAACTCGCCACGATCATAGCCCAACCCATCCCCAAATACGCCCATGGTACCGACAATCACCCCGGCGGTTTGGCTATCGTTGGCGATGGAGGCCGTAGCGAGGCGGTATTGGTAGGAGATAAAGCGTACATCACCCCGGATAAGCCCACCCTGCTATCATTGCCAGCGGGAGCAGAGGTCGTTCCGGATCTCAATGATCCTGCTTTCCTTAGCCGCTTCGTGGATAACACGTATTGGCTTACCCATAACAAGAAAGGCGAGCCGGTTCAGATCGTCAATAATTTCGACGCTGAAGGGATAATAAGGGCTAATAATGAGATAAAAAAAGAGATAGGCAAGCTATCTAAAACCATATCCAAGGGTAGCAAGAGCATCAATTTCGAGAATTACAAGAGATCGAGGATGAATTGAGCGTAAAACTTGCTTTTCTTATTCTTTCTAGTTATATTTGCTGGACATATAAGAAGACAGTAGAGCCTTAGAGCCATACCCGATAGAGTCACGTCTATGGGGTGTGGCTCTTTTTGTTTTTACTGGTCAGCCTACCACAACAGGCTAGGAAGATTTTGGGCGACAGCGGTCGCTAACAGCCTCCTTGATACGATGTGTTGTGGCTCGTGTCGGGGAGGCTTTTTCATTAAGAAGTGCCGAAGTAATCAAAATAACAAAGTCGTTTTGATCTTATGGTTAAAATTGCGGGAGAAAATATTTTGAACAATTAAAATTTTAAGATATGGAAGCAATTAAAATTTTTGAGAACGATCGTTTCGGTGAAGTGAGAGTAGCCGGGACAAGTGAGAACCCTTTATTTTGCCTTGCGGATGTTTGCAAAATTTTAGGATTACGTGTAGACGCTGTACAATCAAGACTGACGGATGCCCCCATTCGGATTGGGGTCACCGATTCAATCGGTAGAGAACAGCAAATGAATTTTGTCAATGAAAAGAATCTCTACAAGGTAATCATGCGATCCGACAAGCCGCAAGCCGAACCATTCCAAGACTGGGTATGTGGAGAGGTTCTCCCTTCCATCCGTAAACATGGAGCGTATATGACAAACGACACATTGGAGAAAGCCTTGACCTCGCCCGATTTCTTGATCCAGTTGGCCACAAACCTTAAAGAGGAACAACAAAAGCGTATCGAGGCCGAGCGGAAAGTAACTGAGGCCGCTCCCGCCGTGGCTTTCACGAAGGCTGTTCAATCAGCGAATAGTTCCTGCCTGATCGGTGAACTCGCCAAGCTGATCGCTCAAAACGGGTATTCCATCGGGGAGAAAAGGTTGTTCGCATGGATGCGTGACAATGGATATCTCGGAAAGCATGGTGAGAGATACAATATCCCTAACCAGCAATACGTGGAGCAAGGCTTGTTCGAGTTGAAGAAAGGCGTAAGATCTGGTAATAACGGGGTGTTACATACTACTATCACGCCGAAGGTCACCGGAAAAGGGCAGGTTTACTTCGTGAACAAGTTCTTAGGAAATAAAGAGGCTTGTTAAAAACATAAACAGATAATGAAGTTCAATCGAAAATTCACTAAATTCATCTGATGAAGAACTGAACGCAAAAATGCGTTTAGCCTTTGTTATAGATACTTATGAGGATTCTACAGGAGAAGCATCGTTTTATTGAGTATATCTACAATATTATCTCCAATATGATCAGAGAGAAAGGGGTTGCTTGATTATTATGGTTGCTCAAACAAAATATAGACATGATTTGATTTAGTTTTCATAAGCCCCCTCATGTCGTGAGACAGCAAGGGGGGATAAAAATATTAATGATCGTAAACGTCTCCGAAGTTTGTCTCAATGAAAAATATATAAAATATCTTTCCGTCCTGTTTTCCAACGAATGGCCTATTGTCTCCATTTGCCCTAAAAACGTCCAATTCCACTTCAGGTGTAATAAATTTAGGGAGCCTGTCTTTTGGCTTTATTTGGTCTCGTGTTATTTTCTCAATGCCAAATTCATGTCTTCCTGATACCCTTATCTCTTTCCATCCTAATTCCGATAACTTCTGTAATCTAATTAAAAAGTCATGAAAAAAAGAATGGTCTTTACATTTATCAATTGAAAAGTCTATTAAATATTTAAAAGAGAATAGTGGATGATCTATATTTGATAATGTTTCTATCTCTGATCTACTGATTTTATTATTATATATAGCGTCATTTATAAATTTTAAATCATCATCTTTTTTATTAGCCTTCTTTTTCGACTTTTTCTTTCCATTATTAGATTTCATTTTAAACGAGATTTAAAAAATGAAGTGAGCTTATCTTTTGAAATAACATTTCCTTCTCCTCTTGGGGTAGATATCCAGGGGGATTCATTATGAGTCATATTCATCAAGCCTGTAGCGGAGTATTTACCATACACTTTATACACCTCATTGAATAATGCCTCTTCTTTTCTATCCTCAAAAGAGAACTTTATCTCATTATCCGGAATAATCCCATTTCTACCATTTCCTTTATAATGATTATAAACGGAAGGAACCACCGGACCATACATCCAAGCTTCTATTTCATCATCAAAAAGAGGTGTGCCAAAATATGCGAGATGAAAGCCTTGTTGATAATATAGCATTTTCTGAAGCTTCAAATTTGTCATCAATTCACCGTCACTTGCCCTATATGCTTTAACAAGAAGCTGGTTTGCAATGTCTATTACTTTGTATGCCATGACTTTTAAATTTAATTAGTACAAGATATATATATGATCGATAAATGACCATAAAAAAGAAGGTTTATTCAAATCATATAGGGATAAACATCAATTCTTCTATCAAGTAACTCTTTAGACGTAAGGGATCTGAACTTTACTTGGATATCCTTCTTTTCTGAAACTGCGGTCACAATTTTGCTATTAACATCTTTGGGCCGCATGTCCTTACTGTTTTTGACTGTGCCCATATTCATTCATCTTTGTTGTTTTCGACACAAAGATGAGATAAACTGGATAACAAACAAATTTTTTTTAGCTAAAAAAACTAACAAAGATTAAATATAGTTGTAAGTGGTTGAGTGACAGATATTATATAGTTTTGGGCGTTGAGTCTTTAAATCCGTTTAGGGCATTCCTTAGCAAAACATTGGATTGTCTCATGTAAAAATCCCCTCCTTGCGTAAATGCGGGGAGGGGGGAAATGCTTAATTGAATGATGATCGTATGGCTTGGATTTTTAGTTTAAACATATCTAATATGGATAGTTCATTAGGACTTAGTCCTTTTATGTTCTCTCCACATTCACTACAACAAACATGGTCAATATCATTTTTATGCCCATTAGGACAAATATACTTTTTATTTTCTTTTCCAAATAACCCTTTTACAATCTCATATTTGCCTTTGTCTGGCAAGTTATCTATTTGGGTTATAATTTTATCCATAATTTGTAGATCACTCCTATCATAATAAGGTTTGTCTGCATTCATTGTGCCTATTGCCTTTTTTAAATCTATCTGAATCAAGTCTAAAGTTAAAGAAGGATCAAATAATTGACATTTTCTTATAATATCAAGAACTGATACGTCTTCCTTTAGTTTGTTATATAGAACTTTTGTTGTTATATCGTATGGTAAATTAGAAATAACTTTAGTTATATAGAGTATAGATCTATCATACTGATCAACAGAGTTTGCATAATAAATATACTTTTCTATAAGAGGATAGAGATAGTCGGTAGAAGGATTGTTTATCATAAATTCAAAATCTTCATCTGATATAGGCTTTGCTTCCTTTATTTGGTTTATTATCCTTATTTTCTCTATTGTATCTTGAATTTTTGCAGAAGATATTGAGTTCTGATTGTTGTCTTCTTGCAATTTACATGCAGTTCCTGATGCTGATACCATAAACATTGATTTTCCACCTCCAGATATTTCATCAATGTCTATGTGCAACCCTAGTATTGCATTTCCTCCCTTTTTTATGGTTTTGTTCTTTAAATCGGATATAGCTTCTTCCCTTATAATCTCAAGTTTTCTTTCATATGAACTTGATTTACCCCCAAATATATCAGATAAAGATGCTGACATGTCTGAAAACAAGTTGGTGCCTATAACTAAAGAAGAGCAGACTAACCCTAAATATTCTTGAATAGGCTTATTTTCTATAAAAGAAGTTGTTGTAATGATGATGTCTTTCATGATGTTTATTTTATATAATAATGAAAATAACTAAAATAGAAGGAGAATGAGTGATATAAATGTTAGGTGAATTATTCAGTGAAATATTTTGGAATAAAGTTTAGATCCTTATCAAAAACATAATATAGCGTGTCTAGGATATTAAAAGCGTTCTCTCCATTTTGTTTTACAAATGATGTTTTTAAGAATACTTTAAACTCAAATATTGTATTTGGGTTTTTACGATTATCTATCAAGGTGTCTAATTTTTTAGCCATGTCTGTGTAATAACTTAAAGAGTCTCCGTATTCTTGTAGTTTCTTATTGGCCTCTTGTGCATTATTAATAGACATATCTCTTAAATCTTTCATGCCTATATTGTTATATAAGGTTGCTTCTTGGCTTTCTTTTTTGATTATACTAAGTTGTTCTTTTTGTTTTTTTAGAAAAGATTCTGCTGTTTCTATATACTTTGCAGCTTTGATTTTGTCAATAATATTCTCGTCTATAGTATCATATCCAATAGGAGTAAAACTATGAAATTCAACTTTAAGATTATCCTTAAATGCCATATCATTAATATATGATTTGACCTTACCTGACATTATATCTATATTTTTCTCATATCCATTTTTGCATGATGTTAACAAAATAGACATGATGGATAGTATTATGTATTTCATTTGTTAAACATAATATTGATTAATATTACGCAAATATATATTTTATTGTATTTGTGTTTATGATATTATATGTGTTTTACAACATCATTCCACCTTAATCTTCAATGGATGCCCGCAATTAGGGCATTTATACCCTCCATCATTCTCTTTTTGTACTTCAGAAGGGGAGGCGAAAAGCTGCCATACTGGTACTCCTATAGCATTAGCTATATTGGTTATTACTTTTACTGAAGGATTACCCGATATGCTTTGGTTTAAAGCACTCAAGGTTACATTTAATTTTTCTGCGACTTGTTTAGTAGTCATGCCTTGTTCTTCTATAGCTTCTCTTATTCTCATGATGTAAAGTTATTTCTTGCACAAAAGTATTTTTATTAATCATACAAACAAGGTATGTCTTGTGTAATTAATGTTAAAACAAAGATATATCTTGTTTTATTTATTGTTTAGACAAGATATAGCTTGTATATTTGCATCGTCAAAATAAAACAACAGTACAATGGCAACACAGAAATATAACAAGAGTGAGATTATGAAAGAAGCGCATAAGATCTATAGAGAGTGCAAGATGTACGGACGTACATTCGGCTCGTGCCTTAAACAGGCTTGGGGATCGGCGAAAGCGATGGTGCAGCTTGCGGAAAAACGTGCGGCGTTTGCCAAGGAACTTGCGGAAAGATCCCATGCTGTAAGACTTACTCATGTCGGTATGGCTAGCCTTTACGGTAACAGGGTTTATTCGGGTGATTGATATACATTAATAATATAAGGAATATGGAAACGATAGAAGTTTTGAAGAACGTGCAAAGGATTGCGTTGGAGTGTATGATCGGAAGGAAACCGGTACATATAAATGTAGGCGTTATGCCGGAGACGGGCGGTTTATGCGTCACCGTACAGGACAGATCTCACGAGGTAGTCTACATGGAGATATTCAATGACTGGATGCCGGATCACAAGGAATGGAATAAAAAGACCTACGATAGGTTCATGAGTGTAATTAGCGACATGACCTGCGTAAGGCTTGCGGGATAACTCGAACGACGGGGAGAGGATCGGAAGTAGATGCCCCTCCGGTAATATCGCCGGAGGGTTTGAAGGGATTTTCAACAACAAATATATTAAGATCATGAAAGAATTAGTATTTAAAGGCGATAATAATCGCATTTTCACGAACAGCTTATTGGTCGCTGAGAAGTTTGGCAAATTACATAAAGATGTAATGAGAGCGATAAAAGCATTATTGACATCGGCGCAAAATTGCGCCAGTCTCTTCATAGAGTCGGAATATCCAGACAATTATGGACGTATTCAGCCAATGTATATTATGAATCGTGATGGATTTACATTATTGGTTATGGGCTTTACTGGTGATAAGGCCCTTCAATTCAAGTTAGATTATATTGAGGCTTTCAACCGTATGGAAGAGCAGATCAAGACTGGAGATTTCCAGATTCCACAATCTTTCTCGGAGGCGTTGATGTTGGCGGCCAAGCAGCAAGAGCAGATAGAACAGGCAAATAGAACTATCAGCAAGCTCCAGCCCAAGGCCGATTTTGCGGACAAGGCTTTCGAGACCTCGGACAAGGTTGATATCGGTATGGCTGCGAAGATATTGAAATTAGGGTTCGGAAGAAACATCCTCTTCAAGAAGCTTAAAGAAATAGGCGTGTTCTTCTCCAACCGGAACGAGCCGAAACAGAAGTACATCAACGCCGGGTATTTCGAGATGACCGAGAAGTTTATTGAGAGGGAGAATCATCCGGGCTTTGTCGTGACGAAGGTACTCGTAACCCAGAAGGGGCTGGCTTACATAAACCATCTTCTGGGAGGTGATCCCGGTGACGGTAAGATTACTAGGATTGTTTGAAAGATTCCTTTCCTTGACTATGCCAAGTATAAAATGTGACCTAAATAGATTAGATGTACGGATTTAGTACGTATACCCAAGACTTTAACATTTTGTGACTTGAAAATAATTGTGAAATATTAAAAGATTGATTGAATATGAAAGAGAACGAGATTAAAAGCATCGTCGTGAGAGCCGACGGTAACGAGATCAAGGTTGATCATGCGCATGAGTTGGTAATAGGGAACTTGACCATAACCCCGGAAATGATGAGAGAGATAAAGAGTATGTCCACTTGCCTGTTCTCTAAGGATATGGACGATATGATAGATACGCTTATCAATTTGAGTTGCGAGGGTAATTACGAGGACGGGTATATCATGGACAAGATGAGGGCCGTGTCATGCGTGAGGGATTTCTTGCGGGTGATCGAGAAAGATAATACGATTGATTAGTTGATATTATCTTAATAGTCATTATCTTTGTGACAGAGCCAAAGAGCCGTACCGGAGACGTATTTGTCCCCGGACGGCTCTTCTTATTTATATGCGTATGATAAAAGCGGTATTATTGATAGGGGGGAAGAGGTATGACGTGACCGATCACCTAAAGAACTGGGAGGACGTGGAGATATCGGCTAAGAGGAAGGATATTGGCGGTGTCGTTCGATCCTTCTCCAACAAGTTCGAGTTCGTGAAGGGGGCATACGACCTTCTTGAGGCCGAGTACCTATCCAATTATACGAAAGCCTCGGCCATATTGGTGATAGGCGTGTTGAACGATAGCTGGGGGTATAACGAGAAGTTTCGTTGCAAGCTCGATTTCTCCACGTACCAGAGCGACGGGTATACGATATCCATAAACGCCATTGACGATAGCGTAGCGTCTATCATCAACGCCAACAAGTCGCAGGTATACGATATCCCGGTATCGGAGCTAAAGGAGGATACATTGTATTATGACAGGATAAAGCTGCTTAACAAGTCCACGATGTATATAACCCCAAACTTCGAGAACGAGTTGATGCCTGATTACGATCGGTTCATGGCTTTAAGGCTCCAGAGCCGGGAGACGTTATTACCTTTGGCTTACGGGGAGATAAGCACGCCGGTAAAGGGAGTGATGGAGGTCTACGACGTAGGTATGGATATCCCGTACGATAATGCGGGGAAGACAGGTTATTTCGCCTTGTGCCTTGTCGATAAGATCGAGATAAATCTAAGGATACGAATGGTCGTAGACTTGCTGACCACGGCGGTGACATCGTTGCACATAAGGCATATGTCTGCCGACAATAAGCTGAAATCCGACAAAGCCATACTGCTAAGCAAAGATGGATCGTCAGCGGGCGTTACATCTGTAGATGAGAGCCTTTCCTACGCTATGAGGGATGGTGACAGGCTGATCGCCTACATATTGTGCGTAACGTCTATAGGGGAGGATATCGATGAGATCATCAAGATATCAAGGGACTACGATTTCTATATCGATTACTCGGCTCGCAACAAGCCCGTAAATATAGATGCTTTCTCCCCTAAAAAACTATTATCCTCGTTATTATCAAGGATGGGCGTGTCATTGTCCGGCGATATCGTCTCCGGTTCCATGCCTATACCTTGGATGATGGCCGCTGAGAGCGTGAGAGGAATAAAGGACGCGAAGGTCCATACGTCCTTCTCCAAGTTCTGTGATTTCGCCAAGGCGTTGCTTGGGTATGATTACGAGATACTGGATAATAGCGTGCGTTTCCGGCATATGAATGATTTCTTCGTCAATGAGACGAAAGAATTGGATCACGTGAGCAATATGGAGCTATCCGTGGATGAGTCGTTGATATACTCTGGGGTTGAAATTGGATTCGACAAGCAGGACTATGATGAGATAAACGGGCGTGACGAGTTTCACTTCAAGAGCAGTTTCAGCACGGGATTGGACATAAAGGACAACATATTGTCATTGATAAGCCCGTATAGGGCAGATTGCTACGGATTGGAGTTCCTCGCTAACGAGCGTGACGAGGAATCGAAGGATACAGATTCCGACAATGACATATTTATTGTCCACGCTAGGAAAGATGGGGATAGATTAGTTCTGGTAAGAGAAGAGAATGGGGGAGCTATATATGCCGTGATGGGAGTATTGTTCCCCGACACTATCTTTAACGCCTCCTACTCGCCGAGAAATATGATTCTCGTCAATAAGGAAAGGCTCGGGATATGCACGGATTACCTGTCTTTCACGGCCTCGGACGGAAACTCCTCGATATCGATAGGAGGAGTATCGGAGACCCTTCCTATATCCCTGCCGGTTAACGACCGGAGGATTAGGATCGATAAGGTATCCTTGGAGACCCCGGGGTTATCCCCGTTCCCGGGTAATTACAGGGGCAAATTGTCGTTCTCGTACGCAGGGAGATCGTACGAGGGATGGGTTAGCGAGATAACGGAGAAGATAGGGAAATACCAAACGGCATCCTATTCGCTGATATTGTCTAAAATTACATGAATTTGTTTTGACAATTGATCCTTATCCCCTATATTTGTAGGACATAACAAAAAAGAATTAGAGCCTAAGAGCCATATCCGGCGGGAGTCGTATCCTGCGGGGGATGGCTCTTTTGGCGTTTATAGGCGTATGATAAACGTGAGCAAGATATCACCGTTGCTTTTTGACGTGGGCTATAACGGCATCGAGATGGAGCGTGAGTATATACAACGCTTCTCTAATGCCGAGAATATAACCGTGCAATGCGTAGTATCCCCTTCCACCACTTTGTCTATGAGGTTGTTCGACCTTTGCGCCAACGATAGCTTCGTCATATCCCCCATATCCTATGAGATCAACGACTCGAATAAGCTTCTGGAGTTTATCGTTCCAAGAGGGAATAGCCTTTATAGGGCTTCCATAATCGGGAGTGAGGGGCAGATAAGCAGTCTCCCCTTCCGGTTTTGCGATAACGGGGAATTGGAGGGGCTGACGGAGGTGTCCTATACCAACAGGGATAATATCACCTCGTTCGGGGCGGTATTTGAGGTTGGAAACAATCAAAGGACTTTCAAGCTATGGATAGAGGGAGGGTTCAAGTCGGATGGGCATTCCCTTAACGTTAGCAACGAGCAGTTCAGGACACAGGGGCAAGAGATCATAGAGCTTTACGCCGTACCGTATCAGGTGGACACGCTCACGATAGGGGATAACGAGGGTGTACCTTTCGAGATGGCCCGCTTGATCAATAACATATTCTGTCTGTCCGAGGTGAGGATAAACGGCGTTAGGTATGTCCGGAGCGAGTCCAGCGTACCCGAGAGGCAAGTGATAGCCGAGAGATACCCGTTGTTTGATTATACGTTTAACGTTGAGAGAGCGGAGAATATCTCCTTTAACGGGTTCACGGAACAGTCGGACGGATCTTGGGTCAAAGGTTCCATAAGCGTGAACGTGGCAAACGCCAAGGACGGGCAGGTGCTGGTGTATGATGATTCCGTGGGGGCCTTTGTCAATCAATCAAACTTGGATTCGTTATGAGCAAAAAGAAATTGACCAAACATATATGGTACGGGTCGGATACGGTGATGTCCGAGGGTAAGCTGCAAGCGGCTCCTCCTCCCGTCGCTATAGATGACGGGACCAAGGAATGGCACCTCTCCGGATTGACGAGGGGCGAGTTGTTCGTGAATGATTACGCCGGAGACCCCGCCTTGTTCATCCTTGCCAGTGATAATAAGGTGCGAAGGATAGGCGGTCAAGGTTCCGGAAGCGGAGGTGAGGGGGGAGGCGGCGATTTCTCCTTGGCGCAAGGTCCGGGTATAGAGATAAAATCGGATATCAATAATATATATACGATTTCCCATAAGGATACCTCTTCGCAAGAGAGTATAAATAAGACGAAGAAGAAAGGTATTGCGTCCGTATTGCTAGATGACTTCGGCCATGTCACGGGCTTGGATACATGTGACATCCTCGATCTTGAGGACTTGGATAAGAGGTATCTTCGGAAGGACATTCCCGATATCGCCCATGAGGATATTTTATTCGACAAGAAGATAGGCTCCTCCATCTTCCTTGACGGCATGGATGGCAAGGGCTGGGAGATCAAGGCCGACGGTTCCGGTATCATGGAGGCGTTGAAGGTGCGTTCCGACATATACGCCGGTAACAAGATAGGATCCATATCGTTCGCCCCCGGCTTCACCGGCTGGGGCACGGAGATAGATATCCCCACGGCCACGGGAACCTTTGACAACATATTCGTTAGGAAGACCTTCACGGCCTACGAGATAGTGTATTCCCAGATATACGGGTTGGGCGGCAACCAGATCGTGTCCGATATCAACAAGATAGGGAGGGTCGAGAGGCTGTCCGATCGTTGGAGATGCTACATGGACGACATGGACGGTCTCATGCTGATGAACCTCAGGGAAGGTGACGGAGTGAGGATACAGAGAAGGAACGGTATCACGTCCACTAAATATCTATTCGGTCGCTGTATCGGTATCTCATCCGACTATTTCGACGTGGCCTACCCGCTGATAGAGGGTACCGGCGAGCCAGAGGCTGGGGATTTCGCCATGCGATGGGGTAACGACAGGGATACCACTAGGCAGGGCCTTATCTACCTGACATCGGCGGATCAAGGAGCGCCGTTCATTGCCGTATATGACGGTATCACGGGCGTTTCCACGCAAGACACGCTGAAGGCCCAGATAGGCAACCTCTCCATGATCCGTACCAAGAACGGGACCCAACTGAAGGGTTACGGGGCTTACCTTAACGGGATCTATATAGAGAACTCGTCCATATACCTCGATAACGGCATGACCGTGGAACAACAGTTCTCCGTGATGAACGGGGAGCTGAGGAGCGAGATCGAGGGGTTAAAGAACGACATGTCTCTGGAATCCGGGAATATACTTGTCAATTCCACGTTCGGGAAGGACACGAATTATTGGGCGGAGGCCAACGACATCCATTTCATCAACGTGAGCGGCAATCTCCTGTGGGTGGGCGGTTCTTTTTACTCGGACAAGAGGAAGGTTTCCGATATCTATAGGGATGGCAACAGGAACGTGCTTCGCATCAAGGACACGTATATATTCCAGCGTAACGACGTGATGAAAGTTCCTGAGTTGGAAGAGAGCGATGAGGGTCATACGTTCTCCTTCTCCTTGTTTTACAAGGTCATGAGACGAGGTGTTTTGACGGTGGGTTTCGCCGGGCAGGAGTTGTACGACTCCTTGACCCTCGATCCGTCCGACGAGTACGTCAAGCTGTCAAAAGCCGGCAAATGGGACGGTACCGGGGATTTCAGGATCGGATTCACCGGCGAGATATTGATATATGGAGTGTCGTTGTTCAACGACCGATTGGCCGATGCCGTGATAAAGCTTGAGACGCGGATCTTGCAGACGGAGGAATATATAAAGTTACTGGCCACTAAGGAGTACGTGGACTCGGAGACAGGTGCGATATATACCAAGTATGACGCTGAGTTGTCGGTCATGGCCGAGGAGATATCCGCCCGTGTGACGGAGGAGCAATTCGCCACGGCGCAAGAGGCCATAACGCTGGCCAATAACGCCGCCAAGGCCGCCCAGACCGCCGCCGATAACGCTAACCAGTCCGTGACAAGCCTTAACACATACGTTGACGGCGCTTTCGCCGACGGTATCATAACGGAGGCCGAGGCCAAGGCCATAGAGAAGTACCTGAATACGGTGAACACGTCCAAGGACAGCGTGACCGCCACTTATACGAAGTTGTATTCCAACACGTACCTTGACGGTGCGGCCAAGACCGGTCTTAAATCGGCCAAGGATGTCTTGGACTCGTCTATAAGCGCCTTGATAAGCAGTATCAACACGGCCATAGCGGACGGAAAGACCACCGCCTCGGAGAAGGCCGACGTGGATAAGAAATTCGCGGCCTTCAACACGGCCATGTCCTCGTTCGAGAGCGCCGTGGAGACGGCGAACAAGTATATACAGGACAAGTTGAAGGACTATACCGATACGGCGACAAACCAAGTGAAGGTGAAGCTGGAGTCGGACTTGTCGGTACAGGCGGGACAAATCACGGGTATATCCACTAGAGTGGATAATATAAGGAATGAGATAGATACGGCGGGGTGGATCAATACCACGACGGGGAATACCTTGTTCGCCGCCAAGAGCTTGGAGAACGGTGATAAGATCATATCGTATATCAATCAGACGATAACCACCACCACGATAAAAGCGGAGAGAATTGATCTTGTAGGAGTGGTAACTATATCGATGCTTGATAGTAGCTTGCGTAACACTATTAATGATACAGTCTCTGACGTAAATAAAGCTTCCGATATAACGAGCGCTTTCTATCGGTTTAGTAATGATGGGATGAGTTTAAATCGTAGGATAGAGGTTGGCTCCGGTTCTATTGAAAATCTCACCGTAAAAGGAGGTATATCTCCGGATGTCAATAACGTGTGTTTTTGGGCTGGAGGCACATATGGCCAAGCGGTGAATAATGAGGCTAAGATCGTTTTACGACATGATGGGTCGGGATTCCTAGCCGATAAGAATATCTCTTGGAATACATCAGGGGATTTAAGTATAATAGGAAAAATACAAACCTCAGATAATGGGAACCGAATTATAATAGACCCATCGACGAGGAGTATTCGTATGATTAATGATAAAAACTCATTAACAGGAGAGATTTTGTTTAATGATATGTCTGGGTATCAATCCTTACCCGCATTCCATATTTATATGAGAAACGCATCTTCCGGTGTCTCTAATTATCGAATTTCCATGGGATATTTTGGATTTGGGTCTTACGATAATGCAGGAAGTACCTTGTTTAATATATCCCCGTCGGGATTAATGACATTTCCGTATATGTCAACAGTGGACCCAAAGGTGAAAGGAGCGATATGGAGGGATGGGAATATGCTTAAAATATCTTTAGGATAATATTAACAATTAAAATACAATTAGTCATGAAAGTAAATTTCAACAAGCCTCTAAAGACCTTCAGGGGGGAAGACATGAAGGACGAGTTCGGAAAAGTTCAGGTCATCAAGGATATCGTATGCGCTAGGCTTTACTCTTCCGGCGATGAGATGAACGAGGACGAGAAATATGAGTCCTACAAGCTGATGACAAGGATCAACGCCGCCGATGGTGATATGGACATCAGCGACAAGGAATCCGTATTGATAAAGAAATGCTGTAACAAGACATTGACCGCCGGCGCTTTCGGGCAGATCTTCGACCTTTTAAACGTGTAAGACCATGGAGATAACGAGCGACACAAGGACGATAAACGGCTACTCGGAAGTGGCTGGTATCAAGATACAGTATTCCGCCTCTGTCAAGACCGATGAGCGGATAGACCGGATAATCGGCTCTTTTATCAAGGACGGGGTACGTGTGGGATCTCTTACCTACGAGCGTAACGGGCAGTTCTTCATGTCGGTGGACAAACCCGGCGTGATAACGAGCAAGGAGGAGGCGGTGGCCGTAGCCACGAAGTTCTTTAACGACACTTACGAGATGTTGAACAGTCAAGCGGGAGAGTAATATATGGAAAGCGTTATCCTATCATCCGGCACGGTCGTGACCCCGGAGGACATCCAGAAGATAGCCTCCGCGGTCAACGGCCTGTTGCTTACCACGTCTAAGGATCCGGGACAGTACGAGGAGGCCAATAGCCTGCAAGGTATATCGTCCTTGCCGGTGTTCAGGCAATCCGGCTCGGCCTATGACCTCGTTCGTGTGGCTATCTCGCTGTTAAGGGGCGTTGACGGGAAGCAGATCGTCTTGCAGGTGACGGCCGATTACGTCCAGTGGCGTTACGAGGACGGGATGTGGCAGAACCTGATACCGCTCGCCGACTTGAAGAAGCCGGCCACGGACGCAGCCGCCGATGTCCGGGCTAGGATGGACGCTATCGTCAGCGAGGTGAACGCCTTGAAGACCCAGATCCAGAACGACGTGAGGCATGCCTTGGAGAGAGCAGATGCGGCCACGGAGAAAGCGAACACGGCCGCAGAGAACGCCAAATCGGTGTCTGACCATCCGGGCTATATCGGCGATGACTTCCATGTGTACACGTGGGATTACGCTACCGGGGCGTATATCAAGACGGACAGGATCCTGAAACCGGAGGCGTTCACGATCTACAAGGTCTATAAGTCCGTCTCGGCGATGGAGTCCGACAAGGCGAACGTCCCGGAGGGTAAGTTCGTCATCATCAACACGGGCAGCGTGGAGGAGGAGGATACGGGCAAGCTATATCTGAGGACATCCACAGGATATGACTATATCGTGGATGTGTCCGGTATGCGTGGCTTCACGGGCAAGACCCCTCAATTCTCCATAGGCACCATAACGGCGGGCACGTATCCTTCCGTATCGTTGTCCGACGGTGGCACGGACGCATCCGGCAACCCCGTCTACAGGATGAACTTCGTGTTGCAGAGAGGCCCTAGGGGGTTCTCACCCAAGATCACGATAGGCAAGGTGACGACCGGGCTTCCGGGAACTGTGGCCCAAGCCACGATAACCGAGAAGGGGGAGACCGAGGAGGGCGTGCCCTTGGCCGAGCTGGATCTTACCATCCCGCAAGGACAGGACGGGGCGGTGGCCGGCGTATACAAGACAAGGGAGATCGACCATGTTCCGGGGGCTAACGACGTGACCTACGAGGAGGGCAGTGAGACCAAGAGCTACCCTATAGGCGGTGAGGTCTATCTAAGGGAGGCTCCCGGAGACGTTACGTTCTACAAGCTCCACGACATAGTGGAGGGTAAGGCCATATGGGAGGAGTCTTCCGGTGCCGCCTTGCCGGGGAACGTCTACTTGACCGGGGCGAATTACTACAATGAATCAGTAACAATAATAGATAAAGGGATATTATCATGAGCAAGAGAGGAGCTTACGTATACCAACAGATAGAGCAGTCCACCGCCGAGTGGACGGCTGACAGCACCATATACCCGCCGTCGCTATGGCTTTTCGAGCGGTTGGCGAACGGCAATTTAAACATGAAGTTTTCGGACGGTATCCATACGTACGCCGAGCTTCCATTGATGATGCAAGACATCAAGGTGAGGATAAAGACTAACACGGATACGGAATACGTCTTGGAGATAACCTCCGCTGAGGGAACCATAACCACGCCTAACTTGCGTGACCATTACGACGATACGGATATCTGGAATCTGGTCACCGGTCTAAGGACGGACGTTAATAAGTTAAAGCCCGTTGTCACATCCACCCCGTCTAACGGCCAGATAACCATAACGCCGGACAAGGCCCAAAACGAAGATCCGGACGTGTCGATAACGCTGGAGACCAAGGGGGACAAGGATAAGTCTCTGATGGCTGATGGCAAGTACCGCAAGCTGCCCGTGTACGGCAGGAACCTGTTGCTGGGATCAGGGAAGGAGGTGAGTAACTCGAATTACAATATCGCTGATTATTGGCTAACTGAACCGATATCTAAAGGAACACAAGTAACATTGACTATTTTTGGAGAATTGGGTGATGATAAGGAAATGTTCACTATATATAACTCTACTGGTGCAGTAGGTTCTATGGCTCAGTTCAGTAAGGCTGACTTTGTGAATGGGAAGGCCAGTAAGGCTTTTAAATGGATTACTAATATCGGAGATGCAGTAGCTGATAATACACATATGGTTGTATTTAGTTCTCCTAAAACTGGCACATCAACTTCCACCATCCACAAGATCAAGCTCGAGTACGGCGACATCTCCACCGAGTGGACCCCCGCTTGGGAGGACATCCCCGACATCGAGGAGCGGTACGCCTATGGTGTAGAGTGGGACATGGCATCGTCAAGCCCGGACGGGAAGCGTGTTGGAAATATGCAACTGCATAGGGAGTTGCCGGTGCAGAGCGGGATGAGAGGAGTCGTGTTAGATAATAATGGAGGAGTATATTATTATCATGAACCAACGGCATGGAAGATGACATTTGCGTCTAAAGATTATGCGTCAATGGTAGAGATTCCCGATCATTGGTATAGAATATACATAACTGGGACTAAATTTAAAATGATGTTATCTTCGATTCCATTGCCCGGATACAAGCATATAAGCAAATTCTATATAGGCTCAAGTGAGGCGCAAATGCTTAGATCTTTAGGGTTATTGATGTCGGATAAAACAAACTCTACTGATACAAGAGGCGGCGACAACACCGCCGAATGGGACGGAACCTACCGTTCCCTACTCGGCCGCCCCGTCACCAACCTCACCCGAGACCAATTCCGACAAGCCGCGAGGAAAAGAGGCAGCGGATGGGAAATGTATACCTATAACGCCCACAAGATCCTGTTCTGGCTATTCGCCGTCGAGTACGCCACGCTGGACAGCCAGAAGCCTTTCAACGCCCAGAAGGACGCTAACGGCTTCGCACAAGGCGGCCTAGGTCCGGGACCAACGCAAATGACGGATTGGACTAACTTCAACAAGATCAATCCACTTATCCCATGCGGCTATACCAACGAGTTCGGGAACGGCTCGGGAGAGAAGGCATATGTCGTGAAGAACGCTTCCGGCGGTACTCACGCCACGTTGATGGCTAACAGGTATCGTGGCATAGAGAATCCGTTTGGACACATATGGAAATACACTGACGGGGCCAATATACAGGTCACCACGGGCGATGCCGGATTATCCATATTATGGACTACCGATGACCCATCGAATTTCAGCGACACATCTTACACAGGCTATAACAAGAAAGGCAACATCTGCCGTACCAATGGTTATGCCAAGAAGATGCTCCTAGGTGAGGATGGTGATATCGTAGCTACGGAGATCGGCGGTAGTAGTTCTACCTACTGGTGCGACTACTATTACACCAACACATCGGCTAACCGCATGCAGGTGGTGCTGGTTGGCGGTTCTGCGGACCACGGGTCGTATGCGGGCCTCGCGTACGTGAATTCGGGTAATGCGCCTTCCGCTGCGTATCGTTACGTCGGTTCGCGCCTTTGCTTTTTCCCCGAATATCGTAAAACGTCGGCGTAGCCGCACGTATCACGTCGGGATTTTTTTGTATAACGTTTAATGAGGATAAAAATGGAAGAAGAAAAGAATAAAGATGACGGCAGCTTGTCGTTCTTGAATATCCCAAGGGATAAGAACTCAAGGCATTTTAATTGTCCGGAGATCACCCAACAGAAGTTGACGAATCTCACGTTCTGGGTAATTGATTACATGGATGGCGTGTCCACCAAGTTCGGGAAAGACAGGGCGCTTGTCATGATCAAGGAGAATCTAGAGGATAAGGATAGTGATGCCAAGAAATTCTTTACGAACTCCCAAGAGATCAAGTACGTTCTTGGTAAGATAAAGGAGATGGACAAGTTCCCGAGGAAAGTGACGATGCGAGCCTCCGGGAACAGGTATTATCTCGAATGACGGAATGAGGGTCGATCATCCCTAGGTGGTGCTGGTTGGCGGTAATGCGGACAACAGGTCGAATGCAGGCCTCGCTAACGTGAATACGAATAATGCGCCTTCCGATGCGAATCGTAACATCGGTTCGCGCCTATACTTTTAGAGAGGGGAAAAGATATTTAGATAACAAACAGGGATGGTGGCCTCGCCTCTTGGCGAAAAAAGTCTCCCCATATAAAGGGTGTTGGTAGGGAAACCGAAGACTCCCTATGATAAAAAGCAAATTAATGACAATAAAATGAAGAGAATAGGGAATTTATTTGATAAGATAGCGAATATGGACAACTTGATACTTGCGGACATGAAAGCCCGAAGGGGAAAGAAGGATTCATACGGCATAAGGTTGTTCGACAAGGGCAAAGAGGGTAATCTAAGCCGTTTACTAAAGTCTCTGCTGGATGGCACGTTCAAGACTTCCAAGTACCGGACTGATACCATCTATGAGCCAAAAGAAAGGATCATCTTCAAGCTCCCTTATTATCCGGACAGGATATTGCATCATGCCATAATGAACGTCATGGAACCTATATGGGTTTCCGTGTTCACGGCTGATACGACATCATGTATCAAGGGAAGAGGAATAACGGAGGCGTATAAGAGGACAAGACGGGCTTTGTCCGATCGTGAATCCGTCTATTGCCTCAAGGTTGATATCCGCAAATTCTATCCGTCAATAGACCATGAGGTGTTGAAAGGCATCGCTCGGAAGAAGATCAAGGACGATCGCTTGCTTATGTTGTTGGATGAGATCATTGATTCCGCTCCCGGCGTTCCGATCGGGAACTATCTTAGCCAATATCTTGCGAATCTTTATCTCGCCTATCTGGATATCCGCCTACACCTACTGCTGCATGTGGCTTGAAATCCTTGATGATTTTGCGT
>OHAJ01000365.1_pt1 | contig 33008 bp, 23 predicted proteins | sample 1577101 | NCBI WGS metagenome assembly OHAJ01 (sample SAMEA3541531, study PRJEB24748) | human gut metagenome | biome: human gut; feature: human-associated habitat; material: faeces | place: China | collected 2012
TGCAGGCAAAAAAGTGTCCAACCGTATCGTGAGTATCGACCGGCATTACCTTCGCTCCATTATTAGGGCAAGGAAACCAAATCCGTAGAATTCCTACATGCTGGAGTCCTACATCAAGAGAGTCCAGTTGCAGTCGGTCTATGCGGAGGTCGGAAAACTGTATAACGAGAACAAACAGGACAAGGCGGAGAAGACTCTTCGGGAATATGCCGAGTGGCTGGTAGGGTTCACGCTGAAGAGCACCTCGTTTGTCGATGCGGCCGCGACTTTCACGGAGCGTTTTGAGCGGAACCGCTGTCGCGAGGAGGAAGAGGAACGCTCGGCTGCCCCCCGTGTTCCCAGTTGGGTCAACGTAAAAACCTGAGGGATTTTATTTCTATGCATATAATTTAACGAGTCTATATAAAAAGAAAGCTTTATCTCTTACTCCTCTGAACTGTGCTCTAAATGCTTTGATTTTAGCATTGAAATCCGGCACAAGTGTATCGTGATCGCGAATAGTAGCCGATAAGGTTTAAATATTTTATAAAAATATTTCACTACATATATGAACAAAGAGGATGCGCCCAGAGTACATCCTCATATGATATTATCTCAGAATTAATTGTGGTTTGGCTATGCCTCGGCAACTAATTTAGAATAGTAATGCTGCGAATTAAAAAATTATCGCTGATTTAAAAAATCGTGCAACTCTTTGACCATTTGTGGAGCAATCTTCTGATAGTTAACTTTTTTACCCGGCATAAAACCGCTAAGTAATCGTTCGAGTTGTTTTTGTTTCTTGTGGGCATTTTTTATGCAAAACTCTGTTTTTAAAATACGAATCTTTTCGAAAGCTTGTACACCTTCTACAAGGCGCTCGAAACGGATGCTGCTTCGTGGACCGGGATAGATGCTGTAACAGTCGCCTGCAGCCCAAGAGCGGAAGCGCGAATCTTGTAGAGGTTGTTCCGTCCAACTATTGAATGACCAACGCAAGTAACCGTCGTAGTCGGCTGCTGCCGTGTGAATAAGTGTCCATGTTGCTTCGACGGGCTGTGAAAAGGTGAATGTGTTTGGGAATGCCTCTTTACAACAGGTATAGAAGGTACTAACCTTTCCTTGGCGCCTACGTTCGGCTTTTACTTTGTCTGGGAACTTGTATGTATAAGGAATGCAGAGGTCGTATAGATCGGCTTCTAATTCATCGTGATATTTTCCCGCTAGCGAAATCTTGAATGCCGGATCGGCTTGCTTTATTACACTGATAGCCTCTTGCATGGCTTCCATTGGACGTTCGTCCATGGCAATCGTTGTTTTTTCGAACCACCCTTTTTTACGAAGATGTTTCGAGAAGTCTTTCAGGAATGCCCCCCAATAATCGTTATAGGCCGAATCACCAGGTTTGGTATTGATAAAAAGTATCCGATTGGTGGCTTCATCATAGTAGTCGAATTGTAAATTCCAGGGAATTATGGTATAACAGTTGATTTGTTTTCTTATTCCAATTTCATTCATCATAAACTCAACCCATTTGTCGAATACGGCATAGTCGTAAAACCAACTGCCATCAACCTTTTTGATGCGCGTAATCATACTGTCGAAATGGTCTTGTGTCTGGCCGGCCCAGGGTTTGTGCATGATACTTGTCGTAATCACTTTCTGGCCTGCATCAGCTAGCATCTTCATGATGGGACGCATGGCATCGAAATGGGCTTTGCTCCATAGCTCTACCTCATGGTAACGAGCGACTGAATAAGGGTTTTGCCAGAGATCGAGGTGAATAGTCCACTGTGGCGGAGGAGGTAAAAGTCGATCGACTATTTCTATCTGGTAGGCGAGTGTTTGTGGAGATAGGTTGTTTCCTCTCACTGTCAGATGGCCTTTGTAAATTCCGGCTTTAATGTCTGAAGGAATCCTGATCTTAAGCCATATCGGTTGGGTAGTACAAGCTTTCACTTCTATTTGTTTGGTAATGTCAAGGACATCTGCCACTAGCGAAGAATCCCATTCTGTGGTAAAAGGACGTTTTCCACAGCCTCCTTTCCCATCTTTGTTAAGTTCGTCAGTCATTACGTAGCGTACAAAATACGTGGAGATTGCAGTAGCTGGGATGGTGTGGTTGCCGTTTGTCAAGGCACTGGTTTCAAGTTGTACTTGATGGAGATCGTTAGCTGTGTAAAGTACAGCTTGAGCATGAACACGCTCTCCTTTCCATCCTCTCAGTACCTGTTTTGTCGAATGGAGTAATTTTTTGGGCACACTCTTTTTCGGGTATCGGACATCAATAGAGCCCCATGCGAATCGGGGTTGGACTACTTGACTCCATATCTTGGAACTATCGTGTGGCTTGTTATCGGTTAGTTCCTCATATTGTTCTAACGGGTATTTCTTGGTCTGTTGGGCTGAGGCATAAACTGTCCATCCTAACAGAAGCATTATAAAAAGATATTTCATAATATAAGTGGGTAAGTGAGTAATTTTATTTTTTATTTCATAAGATCACGTTTCCGTTTCAATGCTTCTAAAAAGTAGTAGTCGGCATAGTTGAGCGGCACATCGATTTCGGACTGATGGGGTATGCTGCCTACTGAATGCATAAGTAGAAAGTTTCCGTTGGTACCGAGTGCGGCACGATATTGTTTGGATGAGAGTGTTATCATGATTCGGTCGGCATATTCCATACAAAAATGTGCGTCAGGTAGCTCTTTTATGGTGCTAAGTTCGTAAAGTGCAGAGGCCATACATGAAGCCGCCGAAACATCACGAGGTTCATTTGGAATGTCCGGAGCGTCCATATCCCAATAGGGGATCAGATCCTGGGGCATCGAAGGATGATTTTTCATCATTCGGAAAGTGTTCATTGCTTGGTGGAGGTATCGGGAATCATGGGTGTAGCGATAACAGAGAGTGTAGCCGTAGACGGCCCACGCTTGTCCACGGCTCCAAACGGATTCATCGGAATAACCCTGTGCAGTTTGTCGGCTTCTTACTTGACCGGTTCCGGTAGCATAATCAACGACATGGTAGCAACTTCCATCTGCTTTGAACTGCTCTTTCAAAGTTCGATCAGCATGCGATACAGCAATTTTGTGGAATACGGAATCACCCGAAAGTCGGGTGGCTTCGAAAAGTAACTCTAGGTTCATCATATTGTCAATAATTACTGGGCAATCCCATCCCCGTTCTGCTTGCCAACCAAATTTTGTATCCCAAGATTGGATGATTCCGGCAACCGGTCTGAACCGTGTTTGTAGGGATTTGGCTGCCTGTAGAATTACTGAACGGTAGGTTGTGTCACCGGTGAGGCGATAACCATTTCCATAACTGTTGTTGATTATGAACCCTATATCATGATGCCACGTCAAGTACTGAGCCTCTTTTAGCGCTTGGGTATATTTTTGGGCAACTGGAAGTAACTTTGGATCACCACTGAGTTCGTAGAGATACCATATCGAACCTGGGAAAAAGCCACTTCTCCAGTCGGTGTATTTACAATAGTACGTACGGCCGTCTTTTCCTAAGGTGACTGGATTCATAAATTTGCCGCTTTTCTCAATAGCTTGAATCTCATTTCCGATTTGTTTGTAGGCAAATTCAATATTTTCATCAATCACATTGTCGTTTAATTTATGCGTTGTATTGCATGCATACAATAGTCCTAGAACTGAAAATAAATAAATCAATTTCATATTATTTTATTTTAAAAATTTTATATACGTAATGTCCATTCAATTCTTTATTTATGGCTTTTAATGAAATACGGTACAGACGCTCGCCCCATATATTCGACAAACGCGGATCTTGAAGTGTAATCTTTTCTACTTCACAACAAAATAGCCGGGGGTTGTAGGAAAGGCATACTTTTTCATTTTGTTTCACTTGGACGGTGAGCTTTCCTGGCGTTGAATCGTCTACGTCGTTCCAGGTGAGGAAATGAATTCGGTTGGGCAAATGGGCCGCATTCAACTGAAATTTTTCTTTGATAATAAGTTCGCTCTTTTTTAACTGGTAGGTACGGATCCATTTCTGGATCTGCGCCTCACGAGAATAGGCCGGAGCGATGTTCATAGAAAGCGACATTCGTCTGATATCGAATTCAAAGTTATCTGCTTTGTAGGTGTTGCCATACTGCTGAGAAAAACCGTTTATCTGGGGTAAATTATGATAATCGCTTTGCATGGTCCAGATTTTATAACGTTCCTTGCTAAAGGTTTGCCGGGTATAGGTGCCAACCCCTACATCGATAAAGACTGGTATCGAATCAGAATAGAGAATGAAGCTGCCTACATCATTGTGGTTATGGCTTTCATTGTTATATCCTCCCTTGCATGCAACGAAGAAACTGTTCTTATGATACATGTAGCAGAACTGTGTTTCTGGATAAAAAGAGTAGGAAGGGATTTCGAACTTGGGGGATATCTTTAATATTTCAGGCAGGCAAGAAAATGCCCGTAATCCTCGATAAATATCCGTGCCGATTTGGGTGAGCGCAATCCGTCTTTGTTCTTCTTTCATTTGAAGAAGAAGGTAGGAAGAAAACTCCTTCATAAGCTTGCTGTCTACGCCTTTGCCATAAGCATAGAGAAGCGAAGGTTTCGCTTCTCCACGGGCTGAGGCATCTGCGAAGTTCACGACCCATCCTTTGCCGGCATAGGAACGTACGATGTATTCACCCATGTTACGAATAATCGGATGGTGAAAGATATCTACTTTTTTACTTGTTCCTATAGAGAGCAATTCGAGATAGTCGTAGAGCTTTCCGGCTGCATGTCCCCAATACCCGGGACCCTCTTCGCAAGCTCCATCAGAGTGAGCGTAATTAATGAATTGGTCGACTGAACATATTGTGCGATAGATTGCTTCAGCCAGTTTGTTACGATCGTTTTCCCAAAGCAGATAACACTGTAAGACATTGAAATTACACCAAGGTGTCCAATTGTTAACTAGTAATCCTGGTTTATAGTTGATTGCTTGCCAACGGAAACGGCTCACATTCATGTATGGTTTAAAAATCTGACGATGGATTTCACGTTCCAAACGTACATTGATTTGTGGTGAGATGGCATCAAACTCTTTTTGAAAAAAATAGTGAGCCCATGACATTAATGCAGCTATTTCACCGCTGCTTAAGTCAATAATAGGATCATCAAGTTCTGGCAATGCCCTTCCTGATTTCTGCATGGCTGTCAAATGAGCTGAGACAGCCCACGTTGTTTTCTCACAATTAAAAAAGATTCCGTCAACTATTTGTTCTAAAAATCGTCCCTTTCCTTCGGCCAGCTCAGCCAGAATTAAGGCAGAAAGGGCCATATTATTTTTATTATGAGGTCCCTGCATCCGGTTACGGCTGCCGATACGTTCATAAGCAAGAAAATCAGAGGCTTTGATGACCTGCCAATTGTATTTTAGAAATTGCTCTCCTTGCCGGATAAGATGATCTTTATAATCTCCTAAAAGAGCATTCCATTGCTTACGGTCGGAATAGGGTGGATAGATAACCCACTTCTGTTCGGTGACGAGGGTTGATTTTAGTTCATCCAACGTTACCTCTTTTTGCAAAAGATCGCGTTTTTCGTATCCCCACAAAGAGATATTGATTCCGAACAGTAACAGACTGGTCAAGTATAGTATGCGAAAGCAAATCATATTATTTTTCTGTTGTTAGTTAATCATTTATGGAACTCATTTTTACCTTTAGGGTATTTATGCGTTCACCGCTATGTTCAAATTGTAATAAGGTGAATCCATGGATAGGTTTCTCATTTGCTGAGTTTGTTTCAGCTTCTTTTGTAAAAAACTTGGCTCCTTGCGGTTCAAGTATAGTAAGATAAAGCTTCTTATCACCCGATGTCAGTATAGCCCTGTTCTCATCTGTTTTAACCGTTTTTTTTGTCACAATCGACCATCTGATAATATCGGAGGTAGAGAGTAGGGTAATGTCATCGGTTAACACGATGGTATTGGCATCTTGTTGCTTAAATGTGCGGGTGAATTTGTTTGTATTTGGATAGAGTGTAGTCATTTCGAGAACAACTTGGGGCTCTTCAGATTGGATATCCGCTTCTTTTATAAAAGCACGTCCTAGCGGATATTGGATCTCATCATTGATAGTTACTGTGTTATGTGCCTGATTGGTGTTTCGAAAATAAGACCACCGTAATCCGCTTGCAGAATAATCCCAAAAACCGGGAAGATTATACTTCTCTGCTCCTGTTTCATCAGTCCAGCGCACGCCCTCCGATTCGATCATAAACGAGCCTCCGTCCAAGTGTTGATGAGCCATGTCGGGATCGGCACCTTTACCAACAAGAAAGAGGGAACCAGCTGCTGTATCGCCGTTAAACACAAAAATATCATTTACTCCATAGAAAACTTGTAACTTGTTGGGAGTAACAACGGTTGAAGGAGCATTGTCGTACCAAGGAATGCAAAGGAAGAAATGCCATTTAGGATTTTCCTTCTTATTTATTACATGCTTCTGAATGAGGGCTCTATACCATGATGCTACTTCTGGTTGGTTGTAATATTTACTATAAAAGAAAAAAACAGGTGATTTGTAGACTGGGTAGTCTTCAGGCGAATCGGCAAAATTGAAAACTTGGTCGGACGGACTGACAGTATTAACATAATAGCGTGCAGTTTTACTTATACCGGGGAGTTCTCCCAATCCGTAGTCGGTTTTGAAATTATCATTAAGTAATTTTAAGAACATGGCAAGATGCATTGTGGTATATTCCCAATAACTAGGTCCTTCATAGCAAACTCCATCAGGTTGGAAATGTTTTAGGCAATTGGGTATATATTTCACGGCATTGTCTATGATTTCTTTGGCTAAATCAGGGTAATCTTCACTGATGGCCAAAGCGCCAAAGGACATACCTGTGTTACATACTACATTCCAATTTGTTTCGCGTTTAGCCCAGCTTCCTTCGTCCCCGTTTTTATACTCTTTTAAGGCTATTAGAAGAGCATGTTGAAGAATACAGTTTTTTGCTTTTTGCCGAATCTCCGGTGAAAGGTCATGGTACAGCCAATCATAAGCAATTGATACTGCAATTGTCATTTCTGCCGTATCGAGAAAATGAACTTTATTCCAATCGGGATATTTACAGATCCATTCTAGGATGGTTTCTGATTCTTTGAGAAAAGATTGTTCTTCAAACATTCTATAGGCCAATGAAAGTGTAATTAGGCGATAGACATAATCACGTGCGGCAGTAAGCAAGGCACTAGTCCCTGTCTTATAAGGATATTGGTCGGCTCCAATCAGTTTTTGAGCTTCCTCACGTAGATAGACGGACAGTTCTTTCATTAATGGATCTGTAACCATCAATTCACGTACCCTTTCTTCCTCTGCAGCAGAGAATAGCAGTCGGGGGTGTTCTGCTAAGAAAGGATCTTTGTCATCTATATCTTCTTTTTCGTTTCCTACTGGAGAGTCAGATTTTCCACACGATGAGAATAGCGGAAAAAGAAAGAAGGATAAAATCAGTAAAAATCTTGTTGTCATAATGAATGTTTTTTTATCGGACAGATGCTTGAAAATGACATCGGTCCGATATGTTTCTGTTTTAGATAATTAATTCCCCCAACCGGGGTTTTGTTTTAAATTTGGATTCTTATCTATTTCTGTAGCCGGAATAGGCCAAAGATAATCTCTTTCGGATACTTTTCGTGTATAATACACTACACCGGTAAATCCGGTTTCCTGCTTATTGTTGAGTTCTTCAAGTACTCCCCATCTTTTCATATCGCTGAAGTTGAGTCCCTCGGCAGCGAATTCTACCATACGCTCATGGCGTATTCTCTTAAAGATTTCCTCCTTGTTATCTGCTTTTAGCCATTCGGGACCGCTGTTAATTCCTGGCATCTTTACGCGTTTGCGTACTTGGTTAATCAATGTAACGGCTTCATCTTGTCGATTGATTTCGTTGTAACATTCGGCAAGCATTAGTAATACATCGGCATATCGAATAATTGGGAAATTGATAGGCGTATCTTCACGGTTGTTTATGGCCCCGTTCATATCTCCTTCTGCTACAAACTTGCGGAACAAATAAGAGTCGGTCATGCTGCCGTTGTGGCGGATCATCCCGTTGGATTCGTGGGCACCTTTCGCAACCACAAACTCACAAATTTTGTTTGCATTGGATACCCATCCTTTGTAAGTAGTGTAAGGCAGAATAATACTCATTTTCATTCGGGGATCACGTTGTTCGTACATGTCAAGCAGTATCTGCTTGGTAGACGGATATTTCGTTACTTTCTTTTTATCGCTTGATAAGGTGGCTCTAAAAGTTTTATCCTTTATTTTTTTGTCGACGGTAAAATCTGGAATGACTTCTTCCCAATTAAACGCGCGTCCATCTTTCCATTCGTACGAATCGACCAACGAAGTTGAAGCCATAACATTGTTCCAACATCCTCCAAATGATGCACGGGTACCCATATAGAAAGTGCTAGGTATACCTATATCTTGGCCTAGACCTCCCAGGTTTTGAACGGCAAAAATCATTTCCGAACTTTCGTCACCACCAGGTTTAAATAAATTCTCGTAACTTGAATATAAGGTATGCTTTTTACTGTTGATAACTTCTTCAAACACTGTAGCTGCCTCGGCATATCGTTTGGCATAGAGAAGAACCTTACCCTTGAGTGCATAGGCGCCATTCTGTGTGACGCGGCCTTTCGCATCACTGCTTCTGTCGGTAGGGAGGGTTGCGATGGCGTCATCCAAATCTTTAAGAATGAATTTTCTTACCTCATCGATAGAAGAACGAGGATTCAACATATTGGCAAAATCTTCTGAGACAATTGTTTTTTCATCATAAATGGGTACCCCGCCAAAAAAGTCTGTTAAATAGAAGTAGAATAAGCTGCGTAAAAATTTGGCCTCACCCATAAGCGTTGCGATTTCACTGTCTGTAGCATGTATCTTCGGTATGTTTTGAATTGCTAAATTTGCCCTGGCAACGCCTTCATACAGATAAGTCCATCTGTTTAGGATGCGATTATCGAGACTGTTATAGGTTCCGCGTGAAATATTCTCATTGCCGTGTTCCCCGTATCCGGTACCTACCTCTCCCAGACAATCGAGTGAGAAATAACTTCCGAAAATATAATAATTCTGAAACATGGCATAGATGGCATTGATTCCCTGTTCTGCATGTTGCTGTGTTTTCCAAAACGTATTGGTATTTATCTTGTCCTCTGGATATCTGTCAAGGTCATAGCAAGCACATACCGAAAGAATTGCGACGATAACTAATAAAATTGATATATATTTTTTCATATTCGTATAGATTAAAATGTTAAATCAATTCCTATAACGGCTTTTTTCATGGTCGGATAGTTCATCCCACTCACTTCTGGGTCAAAGCCTTTGTATTTGGTAAATGTGAAGAAATTCTCCAAACTTCCGTAAATTCTGAACTTCTCAACTCCGAAACGAGCTACAAAAGTTTTGGGCAATGAGTAGCCTAACTGAATGTTTTTTATCTTGAGGAAAGCCTTGTTCTCAAGATAAAAATCAGAAATCTGAGTATTACGTTTATCTGTATAATTCAATAAGCGAGGATATGTTGCATCTGTTCGTCCTTCATACCAACGCCCATCGGCAATCTCTTTGTTGATTTGATAGCCATGGCGTACGGTTGGAGTATTGTAGCCTTCTTGTTGCCAATAAACCTTTACTCCACCGATACCTTGAAATATGGTTGAAAAGTCGATACCTTTGTAGGTAACTCCGGCATTTAATCCATAGAAGAACTTTGGATTCGGACCGTCACTTACAATTTGACGATCGTCTTTATCAATGATTCCATCGTTATTTGTATCCTTGTAGAGTAAGTCTCCTTTTTCGGGTTTTCCATAAGTGGCGAATGGATTGATTTTTTTGCCATTCTTATCCAACGGAGCATTGTCAATCATATTTTGTACCAATTGTAAGTCTTCATCTGTTTGAATGATTCGGTCAACTAGAAGCATGTATCCGGCATTGATTGGGTAACCTTCCCATAAGACCTTCGCACCGTTGATTTCACGACCGTCGACTCCTGTACCTTTGTATTTGTTTACTTCGTTTTTAACATAGGTGAAGTTACCGTTAATGTAATAACTGAAATCACTTACTTGATCTTGCCATCCCAATGAAAGTTCAATTCCCTTATTGGTTACTGTGGCACTGTTCTGTTTTGGTATAGATGTAGAACCGTGCACGGCAGGTGTAGGGAGATTTATCAAGATGTCGACAGTTCGTTTATTGAACCAATCAATGGTTCCCGATAGACGATTGTTGAAGAGACCGAAATCTAATCCTATATCTGTGACATAGGTAGACTCCCAAGTGACAGAGGCATTGGAAATCGCTGATTGAGCCATACCGATTGCCGGTTTATTGTTGAATACATAAACTGTTTTTCCATATAAAGAGATTGCATCATAATTACCGATTGAGTTGTTTCCCAATGAACCATACGAAACTCTAAGTTTTAAGTTATTAAGACCTTTGCTTACAATATTCTCCATAAATGCTTCTTGATCCAGACGCCATGCTGCTGATAAGGATGGGAAATATCCCCAACGCTTCTTTCTTGCAAAACGTGAAGAACCATCAGTGCGCAAATTGAGTTCAGCAAGGTATTTATCCTTCCAACCCAGGTTGATACGTCCGAAGAAAGAACGCATTGCCCAAGAACTTATTGATCCTGAAGCAGAAGCGTCACCTGTTGCCGCGTTGAGTACATTGAGGCTGATGTCAAGAAGGTCCTGTTTGTTTGCAGAAAAGCTTTTAGAAGTGTATTGATCTTGACTGGCACCGACGAGTGCCTTGATTGTAAACTGTTGGTTGAATAGCTGAGCTTCGTAACGGGCAACAATATCTCCGAAATTACGTTCGATATTACTTTGTGAATTGGAAATACTTGTTTTCCCTTTTGGCGTATACGTTTCTGAATCAAGTTGGAAGTTCCATCCATTCACAAAAATAGGCTTTTTTTCTGTGAGCGAATGTACAAACTCAGCACTGTAGGAGGCTGTAACTGAGAAACCTTTGAACGGGGTTATAGTCCCATAGAACCTTGCCTTGTATCTGTTGCTGCGTTTGTTCCCTTCCAGGCTGTTGAGCTTCCTGAGCGGATTATTTCCTGCAGACTGAGCGTTGTCTTCTACATTATTCATGGCACCATAACGTCCGTCAGGAGCACGGAATACCATACCCGGTGTAGTAGCTACTGCTGTTTTGAATACATCGCTGACTGATGATACTCCCGAATCAGAGATCCATCCGCTGGCCTGCAAACCAACTTTGATCCATTTCTTTACATTGGCATCTATATTGATACGCGCATTATAAGATTTGTGGCCTGTATTCTCCATTACACCGGGATCGTTGTTATATCCGAAAGAGGTATAAAAACGAATCTTATCTGTTCCTCCACTCACCGAAAGCGTATGAGTGGTTGCGGTGGAAGGACGGAATGTTTCTTTAACCCAGTTTGTGTTCGGATAAAGCAATGGATTTTTCCCTGCATCATTTTTCCAAGCATCGATCATAGGCTGCGAGAAAGGCTCTTGTTGATTGGAGTTCAACAGACCTTCATTGATGAGTTCCATATAGTCGGCATAGTTTGATATCGGGGTTAATGTGCTACGGATTGATTCGAAGGCAACATATCCATTATAGTTGATTTTTATGCTACCTGCTTTACCTTGTTTTGTGGTTATTAAGATGACCCCATTTGCAGCACGTGATCCATAAATAGCAGCAGAAGCAGCATCTTTCAATACTGAGATAGTGGCAACATCCTGGGGATTTACGGAATTGATAGATGCCTCAACCCCATCAATAAGTACCAAGGGCGCGGCTGAATTTAGTGTACCTTGTCCTCTTACACGGATATAGGCATTATCCTCACCAGGTTGATTACTTGAGGACATCACTTGGACTCCTGCAGCCATACCCGCAAGTGCATTTGAAATATTATTGATGGGACGTCCTTCGGTAATTTTGTCTACTGCGATGGAAGATACTGCTCCCGAAAGATTTACTTTTTTCTGGGTACCATATCCTACCACAACAACTTCGTTTAATTTTTGCGTATCTTCAACCATAGATATGGTGATGAAATCTTGGTTATCAACAGTTATGACATGATCTTTATATCCGATGTAAGAGATAACTAGTGTAGCCCCCGGTGAGACATTTAAAGTAAACTCTCCGTTAATATTTGTCACAGCTCCGTTATTTGAGCCTTTTTCCATGACTGTGGCGCCGATAATGGCTCCTGTTGCATCTTTCACGATTCCGCTGATTGTACGTTTTGTCTGTTGTACACCAACCACTGTCTTGCCATTGAATACGGATAATGGTTCAGCTACCGCAAATTCGGAAAAGGCAAATAGTACACTGAATGCAACAGATACTACTCCATAAATTCGGCATTTTTTGTAATAAGTCATCATAGTAAAATTATTAGTAGAACATGTTTTTCATTATAAATTACTTCCTCATTTTCTTCGATTAGGTCTTAGCATGCGAAAGTCAACCTTGAAGAAGACTGGGGGCGGTGATCTATAGTGGTGACAAATGTAGGGAAGATAGAAAGGAAATAGGGGAAAAAATCATCCGAAATAATAGCACCTATTATCTAAAAAAGGTGGAAAAACCTGGTTGTAGAGCTATTCAGACAATTTTTCCGCACTATTCTCCTTTTTTCTATATTCGGATGGTGCAATTCCAAAACTTTTTTTGAAGCAGCGGGTGAAATAACGAGATGAGCCAAATCCGAGCATATCGGATATTTCTGTAATTTGAAGTTGAGTGGACTGAAGCAGATGTGCTGCGCGTTTGATTTTTTTACTTAGTATGTAATCATTGGGAGTAATACCTGTCAGAGACTTGAACTTAGCATATAACGAACTGCGGCTGAGTCCTAATGCACAAGCAAGGTGGTCAATATTAAACTCTGTGTCATCTATATGATTCTCTATAACACTATTTAATGCATCTAGGAAATGCTGATCAATGGGATTGTTGGCTATAACTTCAGTATCTGTATATCCTTGTTGTTGGAATTTTTTCTGTAGCATAAGTCGATTATGAACTAGATTATTGCAACGTACTAGCAATATACTAGTATTGAAGGGTTTAGTAATGTAGTCATCAGCTCCTTTTGTCAATCCTTCTATGTTTTGCTGTGTGGATGCAAGTGCGGTCAGTAATACAATAGGAATATGGCAAAGGTTGAAATCACTTTTAATGGTTTCACATAATTCAATCCCAGTCATTTCCGGCATCATTATATCACTGACAATAATGTCGGGAAATTCCTCATGGGCTTTGTCAAGACCTTCTTTACCGTTGTGTGCCATAACTACTTCATAGGTTGAAGAAAACAAATTGGAAAGAACATTCAACAGTTCGTGGTTGTCTTCGACTAATAATACTTTCCGCTTTTCTATTGCATTGCTTTTTTTATCTGCATGAGGATCTATGACAGATTTTTCCTCATCGTTAATTACGTTAATTGAAATGTTTGATTCATGGAAAATATCTTTTCCTAAAACGAATTCTTGGATATACTCTTCGGAAGATGCCACATATTCATTGGTAGCAAATAGTTTTTTGTCCTTTTGTAATGTTACGATGAATGTACTTCCATTGCCCGGAGTACTATCGACCTCGATTATACCATGATGCATCTCAACTATTGCCTTGCTTAAAGCAAGCCCGATTCCGGTGCTTGGTGTTCGTGTAATGGAGGAAACTTGATAAAATCGTTCAAAGATATGTTCCAGATATTCACGGTCAATACCTATTCCAGTATCAATAACCTTTATTTTTATAATTTGAGACTCATTTTCTATCTGGACTATCACACGATCATTCTTCTTAGTATATTTGAATGCATTGGAGAGCAAATTGAAAAAAACTTTTTGCAGTTGTTTTGCATCAAACCAACAATATACTTTTGGTTCATTGCTACTGAATTGATACTCGATCTGTTTGTTAGAAGCATACTCCTTGAACGACAAAAATATCTCGTTAACAAATGAAACGATATCCTGCTTGGAAACTTTTAGTTGCATCTGTCCTTGTTCCAGTTTTCTAAAATCGAGTAATTCACTAATGAGGTTCATCAATAGTTGTGAGTTTCGATAGATATCAAGTATTTTGTTTGATAGGGAAATCGAACTGATTCTGCTTTTCATCAATACTTCCGATTGTGAAATGATTAAAGTAAGTGGAGTTCGGAACTCATGCGAGATATTAGAGAAGAATTGCAGTTTGGCTTGATTTATTTTTTCTAAATTTTCTTTTTCTTTACGTTCAAGTTCAAGAGAAGCCTTGAGCATATATTGCGATTTCTGAAATTTATAATAACTGGACAACAAACCAATGATGGTGACGAGATAGAAAATACTAGCCCACCATGTGGCATACCATGGAGCATGTATTTGGATATTGAGCATAATCTTTTGTGGTTTCCAACCGGATTGGTTTACTTCGGCTTCGCGAATGACTAGTGTGTATTTCCCGGGATTTAGGTTGGTATAGCTTATCTCGAAATTATTGCAAGACAGCCATTTGTCATCAAAACCTTCAAGACGATATTCATATTGAATTTCATTGAGGGAGCTCACATAATTATTAGATGCAAAATTTATGATCAGATTGTTTTGGTGATGACTTAATTCTATATTACGAGTCAAGGCAAGATTGTAATGTAGAATACTATTTTCTTTGCGTGGAATGACTAACTCGTTGTTGACATAGAGCTGGGTAAAATAGAGATTGTAGATTTTGGGGGATTGATAAAGTTGTTGCTCATAAAATGTTGCAAATCCGTTGGTTCCTCCTACAAAAATTTCACCATCTTTTGTAACCAGAAGACCACATCCTATGTTAATTGCTGTTAATGGAATGCTCTTTAGGTCAATCACTCTGAAGTCTTCATGTTCAGGAGAGAAAAAGGAGATTCCTTTGTTTCCTGAAATGATAAGATCTCCCAAGGTGGAGATTGCTATCTCATAACAGTAGTTACTTGCGATGCCACTGTTATGGCTATTGTAATTCTTGAATTGTTTTTTCTCTTCCTCATATAAAAATAGTCCGTCACCACGGGTTGTAATGAATATTCTGTGGTCACGATCTTCGATAATTTGTGTGATGATACTGCTTTTCAATCCTTTTTCATTAGGCTTAAATTCTATATATTGATCTGTATGTTGTAAATCAGTCAAAAAGATTCGGTTATTATATGACAACCATAAACGGTTTTTCGAGTCAATAAAAAAACTACCATTACCGAAGAAAGTATCAATGGGTACTAATCGTGCGATTTTTTTTGAATCAAGATTCATGGAAAAAATTCCATTGGGTGAGGTGAAGATAAGTAGATCTTTATAAATACCTATATTGTTGATTTTGTCACCCACTAAACGCTCATATCGTGAATTATTGAAAAGCAGATTTTCGAACCGATTATTCTTAATATCGTAGATACATAGTCCACCTGTATAGGTTCCGATGTAAAGCTTGTCCCGTTCTGGTGAATAAGCTATGGCTTTCAGATTGTTATGAGCTATACTGTTACTCCCGTGGCTAGATTGGAAATTGCTGAGTTGTTTGGTTGTACGGTTGAAGTAGTTTAGACCACCTCCTTCTGTACAAATCCACACATTGCCAGTCTTGTCTTCTACCATTTTTCCTACAAATGGATAACTTAGCCCACCGTTTCTTGCCTCATACACGGAGAAAAGATTCATTTCCGGGTTAAAGTAATTTACTCCACCGTAATATGTTCCAATCCAAATCGTACCCTGCCGGTCTTTGTATAGTGGAAACACTGAAGAATGCGAAAGATTTCCTTGGTAAGGCCCTTGCTGGTAGCATGTGAACAGGTCGTTGTTAGGGTTATATTTGTTTAATCCGTTAAAAGTGCCAATCCAAATATTCCCATAATTGTCCTCGGTAATGCCGCGAACCAAATTGCTTGATAGAGTGTTTGGATTGCCAGGGTGATGTTCGAACAATGAAATGTGATTTTTCGGGTCAATCTTAAATAAACCGCTCCCACGAGTTGATATCCATACGTTACGTTTAGAGTCTTGATAGAGTGATTGGATATGGATATTGGTAAGTACTTCTTGCAGCGGTTTAGTCTCTTCATATAGATAAAGTCCTTTGGGGGTTCCTATCCAGCATCGTGCGCTTTTGTCTACTAAAATAGCATTGGCATAATGACGCGTAGTAGGTAATTTGCATTTGAAGGTTATTGCATGGTTTTCACTGTGATAGGTCAGAATCGAGTCGTTGCTACTGATCCATATCTCTTGTCCTTTGGTTGTCATCGAACGGACATTCTGTTTGAAAAGTGTACTAAATTGTTGAGTATATACGTTGTATCCGATGAGTTGATCGTCTGAAATAAAAAATACATTTCCTATTTCATCGGTCGATATGAATTGTGTTTTGTTACCAATTTGAATAGAATCAGCCTCTGTTTCTTTCAGATACTTCAGTACGGTGATTTTTACACCGTCGTAATAACATACGCCTTCTTCTGTACTGAACCACATTCTACCCAATGCGTCTTGACAGATAGATAAAACAGAAATTTGAGGAAGGCCATCTTGAATTCCTATGCGGGTGAAATAGATAGCGAATAGCTGTTGGAGAGCACAACAGTAAAGCATTAAGAACAGAAGATAAAAGCGTTTCATGGCATTTTTATCAATTCAAGATTAGTAAAAGTTCTTATATTTCAAGTGAGAATTATTCTCTTAAAGTGTTGATTGATATTCTAAAGCATAAAATATATACAAAGATACTCAATTATTTTAAAACTTCATATTTTTGAAGGAAAAAATGAAATTGAGAAAGAGATAATATTATTCACATCTAAAATGTGCAGATAAACTTATTGAAATTCTTGGTACCATTCGGATTGAGAAAGCATGAAGGAATATTTTGTAAAATTCTATAAACTAGCGAAGTGTGATTTGTGAAACTTTTTCTTATGACGAGATATGTCATAAAGATTATTATAGCAACAGTCATTTCCTAGGGTTCGCCATTACATAAAGGAATTTATGGCATGATGTAGTTTGCTTACGTTCTTGGCTCTTATAGCTATTCGCATTTCCCAATATGAAAAAGGAATAGTTGTTATTCATTTTCTAATTCTCAAACATTCTGCTGCGTGCAAGCATACAAGCACCCACCACACCTGCCTTATCCTTTAGCTTGGAAATTGTGATGGTAGCATCTTTATTGACTAAATTCAGGGAGTATTTTCGTATTACAGTTTTGATAGGCTGATTATATAATCTCCAGTTGATGACAGTGTGCCTCCAATAATTACCAATTCGGGATTGAATATACTGATCAATCCGGCTATTTGTCTTCCTAGTTTCTGCCCAATTTCCTCTACTATTTCGATGTATAGTAGATCCTCCCTATTTACTGCTGGACGATATCGTCCAATGTGAGTGTATTGCTCTTGATCGTTGTCTGTTGGGAGAGGACAGAACTTTCTCCGTTGTTGATCCGTTCCAGCAGAATGCGATGCAATGCAGAACCGGACGCTTCTGTCTCCAAGCATCCTTTCTTGCCGCAATGGCAGAGTATTTCATTGTCGAAGGCATTGACGTGACCTAATTCTCCTGAGAACCCAGATTTGCCAATGTATATTTTCCCGTCTATTATGATTCCAATGCCAAGCCCCCAACTGAGGTTAACAAAGATAATGTCTTTTTCCCCTTTGACACATCCCTGCATATGTTCACCGTAAGTCATGGCTCGGGTGTCATTGTCTATACAAACTGAATATCCTATTTTCTCAGTTGATTATGCTTTCCAAAGAATAGGTGGAAAGTACAAGGGACGAATTCTTTGGGCTCTGTCTAAACATTTAGTTTTGCGTTATGGTGAACTTAATCGTGAAATGTCAGATATAAACACGAAAATGCTAACACAGACTTTAAAGGAATTGGAAACAGACAATTTGATTCATCGCAAAATGTATCCCCAAGTACCACCCAAAGTAGAATACTCATTAACTGAAACAGGTAAGGAACTTATTCTTTTTATTCAATATTCGGTTGATTGGGGATATAAAAAATGGCAGATGACACACTGGAATAATTTTCATTTTCAGGAACATAAAACGGCTTTCTTATTCTTCTTTATGTGATACCAATGTAATCAAATCTTCATCACCTTCTAATAGGTAATAAGCTACAAATATTAGAGGGGGTGAATCTGATCCATTATCAAAATGTAAAATAGGTTGATTTTTAGGCTCGTAAAAAGTTTCTTCTGCTTTTATAAGATATAAACTTTGTCCCTCTATTTGAAATAATAAAGTTCCCGAAACGACATAACCCACAACTGGGCAAGAGTGAAGATGATAATCTGCTTTCTCTTTTTGAGGTATTACAATCTTCTTAATTTCGACTTTTGATAAACTCTGTTTATCATGTAAATGAACTGTCAGAAGATCAGTTCTAGTTACTGTACTCTTTTTCATACAAATGCAGCTATTTAGTGATAAAAATAAAACGAATATCAATACTCTATTCATGATTTCTTTGTTTTGCTGCAAAATTAGGGTGAATGAGGTAATTATGTCATTGACCTATATTAAGAGATTTAAGCCTGCTCAAAGATTCTGGTTTAATACCAAGATAAGATGCAATATAATATTGTGATACATGTTGTTCAATATGCGGAAACGTTCGTAACAGCAATTTATATCTATCCAATGCACTATCCATTAGTAGCGATGATTCTTTACGGCACTTTCTGATAAAGAGTGTATCTGTAATACACTTTGCTAGCTTATACCACTCATTAGATTCCTGTAACAAAAGTTCGTAGTTAGATTTGAATAAACTCAGTATGAAAGAATTCTCTAATGTCTGTATGCTGCCTATACTTGGCTCTTTGGTTAGAAAACTTCTATAGGAGGTTGTAAAAAGGCACTATAAAATATTTTGTGTAAATGGAAAATACGGGATTCAAAATAAAGTTCCGTATTTTTTATTTTATACATTTACCAAATGAAGAAGATTATGAAAGAAAAGAATCAAGTAGTGCCTGATGAGGTGTTAAGCAAGGAGTTCCTTAGCCAGTTCTAGACAGAAGCCGATGTGAGCAAGTTTCTGAATCAGTTGCATGCGCAGGTATTGGAAAAGATGCTTGAAGGTGAGAAGGATGCCCATTTGGGTTATGAGAAGAATTCTGTGGCAGGAAACAACACCGGCAACTCCCGGAATGGCAGTTATCCGAAGAAAATCCGGACCGGACATGGAGAATCTGTCTTCTCCATTCCGCGTGACCGCAACGGGCAGTTTGAACCGATAGCAGTTCCCAAACATGAAAGCCGGGGGCTTTCTATAGAGAAGCTTGTTATCTCCCAATATGCCAAAGGAATGAGTGTTTCCGATATAGAGGAAGAGATGCGTGAGATTTATGAAATAGAGTTCTCTACGTCAGCTATATCCATTATTACAAACAAGGTAAAACCAGGCCGCGCAGGAGTGGCAGAACCGATCTTTGGATCCGGTTTATCTGATAGTCTGGAGGACGGTATCGTCTTCAAGGTACGGGAAAATCAGAAAGTACACGAAATCAAAGCTTTCATTCCCTTCGGACGATGCCGTAAAAAAGACCGTGTATCTTTCACTTATGGAGATTGAAAAGAAATGGACAATACCTATTTCAAATTGGGGATTGATTATGAACCAGTTTATGCTTATTTTTGAAAACAGAATCCAGATATAAGAAGAAACTTACAACTGAATCCTGTTTCCGTTTACACAAAATTTTGGACAGTGTCCATTTTTTAATTGACTATTAAAAAACATATGATAACTCGTTAGCGGAATCAAATTAATAAAAGATTTATGAATAGAAAGTTGTGCATATTATTGAATATTGGTTCTTCTTTAAATTTGGTGGTATCTCTTCTATTGTGAATAAAGAATCTTCACTCTCAGCAGTTTACTTCCTGCCCTATTGTATTCTGTCTTTTGACCGCTTTAATTTTATTCACTATCCCCTCCAGTAATCCGTTGCTAAAGAGGATATAAATAGTTTCCTGTACCGTCTCTCAGTCTTTTTCAATACCATATGCAAAGTTCGTCAGTACCACATCCCGTATTACCTTTGCTTTTTCAATCCACTTTCTAATATCCTTATCATAAGTATTCTCATTGATCATATCTCTGAAATTCTTACACAGTCTTAAGAGGTCTTTAATCTGCGTAACTATATACTTTATCATGAGGTGCAGCAATTCACATATATTACTCATATCAGTCAGTCTAATAACCTATACATTAGATATTTCTGTAAAGGACAGTATTGTCAAGAGGGCTTCGTACCAAACCATTACTAGTAAAGCACACCTCTTTAGGCTACTATTGACGGAACAATAGGCTCAAACACAGTGCTGAACAAAATTACTTGTACAACTTCTTGTCGCATGGAATACTTAAAATAAGTAACGAATGGAAAAGACATAGCACAAGTACGTTAAGCATACTCAAAAGGATTACAGCATGTCCTTTAATTATCCGTAGTACAAGAGTACGAAACCACTAAAGTAAGTTTAGGCTTCCTTCAACGTAGATATGGTATACAAGGGAGCTATACAGTTAAACGCTGGATTGAAAAATATGGTAACGTTGACGTCTCAAACAAATCCCTCGATTTTATGGAAAAGAGTAAAGATCAAGAGCTGCTTGAACTGCAGCAAAAGGTAAGGTTGCTGGAACGTAAGAATACCCGTTTGGAAAAGGAACTTGAGCTGAAAGATATAAAAGTGGAGTTCTTTGATATGATGATAGACATCGCAGAAAAGGAGTATAATATCGCCATACGAAAAAACACCTTTCCCGAGCAGTCACTCAATATAAAGAAGAAAAATCCCTAAGTATCAGTGAGGTCTGCCAACTGCTCGGGATAAACAGGCAAAAGTATTACCGTCAACAGTGGAATATAAGCAGAAGCCGACAAAAAGCCACTGAAGTTGTAGAAATGATACAGGACATTCGTTTGGAAATGCCCCTATAGGCACTCGTAAACTCTATCATATGCTTCTTTTGTCATTAAAGGAGAAAAAAGTTGGTAGAGATAAGCTGTTTAATTGTAAAGTATCAATAGATACGCTACACCTTTTCTTTTCATAGGCAAATCTTAATCCGTATCTTCGTAGCATGAAAGAAGATATACGGAAAATACGAATGCGCCAAAAATGGCTTGAACTATACGCCGAAACGGGTTCTGTGACAAAAACTACCCTTCGGTGCGGGATTGCCCGTTCCACGTTATACCGTTGGATAAATCGCGAGAAAGAACAAGGTAAGTCGGAATTGTCCGACAAGTCTAAACGCCCATCAAGACTTGCCAATATGAAGATAACACCTGAAATTGAAACCATTATCCTTAATCTGCGTGAGACGAGAAGCTGGGGAGCACAACGGATTGCCAACTATCTGCTTAGGAAGAGAATAAAGCTCTCAGCCATGACGGTGTGGCGTGTGTTGAAAAAGCATCAGGTCAAAGCTGTTGTGAAACGGCGTAAAAAGTCAGACTATATCCGATATAGTAAAGAAATTCCCGGGGAAAGGGTTCAGCTGGATGTAATGAAAGTACGAAACGGAGCATACCAGTTCACGGCCATAGATGATTGTACCCGTTTGAGAACCATTCGTATATATCCCAATAAAAAAGCGGAAAGTACAATTCATTTTTTAGGAGAGATACTGAACACCTTTCCTTTTCCCGTTCAGCGGATACATACTGATTGGGGAACAGAATTTTTCAATTATGACTTCCAATATGAACTGCATGACCATTTTATCAAATTCAGACCAATCAAACCAAGGACTCCGCATCTGAATGGCAAAGTTGAAAGGTCTCAGCAGACCGATAAGACAGAGTTTTGGAATCTTATAGATTTGTCGGACAAGACACTTGATTTGAATGTGATGGCTATGGAATGGCAGGAGTTCTACAATAAGAAACGACCACATTCCTCACTGGACGGCAAGGCTCCGATACAAAAACTCAAGTCTGTCGAGCACCTTGTTCCGATCCAGCCCGATGTGAGTGAAAAATTCTGGGAGTCAAACGAAGAAATTCTTCCACGTAATTACAAGTATCTTAAATTCATAAAACATCGAAATAAGAAAACTGTTATTCGATAATCCGTGGAGAATCAAAATATATCGCAGATTATTTTACGTTTTTAAACTCATCGGTCGGGGAACGGCCAGCGCCAAGGGGCGGGATCACCCGTCCCGACGAGCGTAAAAATCCAGTAAGCTAATGTAGCGAATCTGTTGTTATAGCACAGTTTAATATACTCCGTGCCAATCATCTGCTTATAAAACCTGTACGTTCATATCATGTAACAACCAACTCATATCATCGATTTCAAAAGCACAAGAATCTAGTGGAAAATATGGAAACGACGCATCCGGAAGAAATATGGATGCCTGATATTACTTATATCGGTAATAGAAACAGCCATATGTCTCTCAATTCTTTGGATACTCAGAGCTCCTTAAATATCTTAAAGTTGGCAAACCGTAACCGATTGTATATAGAAGCTCCCTTGATACATCACTCAAACCGTGGTAGACCTTCTTTTCTCATTTTTGCACACATCTTTTTTATCTTGAAGGCAATGGCAAAGAAGGAGAAGTCCATAAAGACCTTATCCTTTCCAAAATGGCGGAACGTTTGTAGTCCATATTGTATTTTATTTGTCCGAACACAGCTTCCGGTTCTACGCATCTCTGTCCTCTGTGTTTCAGTCCTTCCTCGAAACAGAGCAACTCTTTTGCTTTCTGCTTGTATTTTCTGAGCCTGTGATTCAGTTCTATCGTCCTATTTCCTTTTGCTTTAAAACATCGGTATCTTAGCGGACAGCCTTCACATCTGACAGCTCTGTACTTAGTATTTTCACTTACATATCCGGATGTAGTTTTTAGATGTCTGATGTCTGATCCCTATCCTCTGCATCCTTTGTCCCATGGGGCAGATACAATAGTCATGTTCTTCATTGTAGTAGAAGTTTTCTGCCTTGAACGGATCCGGTTTGAATCTCAGCCGCTGTTCCATATGGAAGTAGTTGTATTTGATGTAGGCTTCCATACCGTTTTTGACATGAAGCGGTAATTTTCTTCAGAGCCATAGCCGGAATCGGTAACCACTGAATGAGCTATCCGGTCATATCTGTTTGAAAAGGATTTCAGGAAAAGTATCATGGTTAATGTATCCATAGGGTTCGGGAAGAGTACAAAATCGGTAATAAATTGGTTCTCAGTACCGATCTGAAGATTGTAACCGGGCTTCGTCTGACCACCCAGCACGACATCTTCCTTCATTCTCATAAAAGTAGCCTCCTTGTCTGTTTGGGAATAGGAATTCTGCTCTTGCGGAGTGTCCAGATAATTGTCATATTCCTACAGTTTATCTCTGTGTGTTTCCAACTCCTTCAACTGTTTGCATTTCTTTTTCAGCGTAGTCATTTTCCTCTTTAGTGGAAGGCTCGGAAACTTTTTCAAGTGTATGACGTAACTCTCCCGCCATTTCAGTCAGCATAGCCGGAGTAAACTCAACTTCATCATTACTTTCCGATGATTTCTCCTGGGCGATGACATCGTCTATCTGCTCTAACAGAACGTTTATCTTTTTCATCAGGCGTTCACGATTCCACTCAACTATTTTTCTCCAGGCGAAAGTGTACTTGTTGCCTTGGATTCAATCTTGGTTCCGTCAATGTATTCCACATTCAGACTGATGGAGCCTTTGGAAGAGAGCAGAAGTACAGTTTGGCTAAACACCTCATTGTTTTTTTCTTCTTCACCCAGTTACGAAAACGGTTGTTGGTAATGAAATCCGGTTGCTCGTATCCGCCCAGGCAAATATAATAAATGTCATGATAAAGGAGCTTTTCTATTTTCCGGCAGGAGTAGATGTTGTTCATGTAGGCATACAGAATGACCTTGAGCATCATCTTGGGATGATAAGGGCTGCGACCGCATTCCTTATATAACTTCCTGAAACTTTCAAGACTCAGACTTTCAACCAGAGCGTCAACTATGCGCACCGGATCGTTTTCTGCTATATCCTCATCGATTCTTTGAGGAAATAGAACTGTTTGGTTGGGAATGTAAGGACGAAAATGTATCTTTATCATAGTAGAAGTATTATGCTTAAAGATACAAAATCTTTAGGTAATAACAAAGCCCCGGCTTGGGAAAGTCAGGGTTTTGTGCGTAAAAAATAAAGGTGTGCATTTTGACACACCTTCTTGGTAAGAAGTCAAGTTAGGAAACCATAAAAGTAAGTATGTCTTTGATTTTAAAGGATTGCTGATAAACTCCGTAGAACAGATATACAGTAAACAGTTCCTGATCGGTAAAGATTGGATGATTGTTATTACTGAACCTCTGACAGTAGAACTTGAGTGAAGACTCATAAACATCCCATATATATTTTTTTTATAAGTTTTAATGCTTTCTCCTTGGGAATTATAAATAGATCAATAAATGGTTTTAATAATATATCAATTTTCAACGATATTAAAAAAGAACAATTAATAAAATAATTAACTAAATAATAACATTTTAACAAGCGAAAAGGTAGATGATTCTCAACCTTGATTCTTTGAATCAGCAAATCAACTACTGATTCATGTTCTTTATTATTCTAAAAAAGAAAGACCATATCAAAGATTACTCTAATACAGTCTTTCAAAATCAACTAAAATTATTTCTGAAGATATTTAAAGGTTATTTCTTATTAAATCCTTTAGTCGAATCTTCTGAAATACCATTTGTGCAGTACTTCCTTCATATAAAATACCGACAGTCTCCTTGTCAATCTGCGTTAAACAAGAGTAACCCCATCCTTGTTCTTCATCCAAATTTATCTGATACTCCAACGGCCAAGTGATCCCTGCATCTAAACTTGCTTTTATCGTCAAGTTTTTCCTTCCGCTCATAGAAGGTGACATAGCCGGTGTATTTGGATTGGAAAAAAGTAGAATATTCTTTCCTAAAATGTTCCGGTCAGCTTTTATGTGCAAAAGACTTCCCATACACCCCGGTTCTATCAATTCACATCCCGATGAAGAGTGTTTTCGCCAATTCATTCCTAAATCAGTACTGACTGCCACAAAACGACAGGGAGCGGATGTACGTGCATTTATCATCAGAGTACCTGGAATCACTTCTGCTATTTGTGGTTCAGATACGAGTTCTTCCGTAGAAACAGCATTGGAACGATGCCAACTCTTACCTCCGTCTTTACTGTATATGATTGCAATTTCTCCTCTTAATTGCCTGTTCACACTTTTATATTGAACGGGAAACACCAATGTGCCGTCGTGTGTAGTAATACCTCTACCCGGACCTTGAAGTAACATCGTCATATCTTTACTTTTTACCTGTGAAGTGATATTTATAGGAGAAGACCATGTCTTACCATCATCCGTACTTTTAACAAGTATCAATTGTCCAGTACCATCTTCCGGTGTCATTCCGGGTTTCACATTCCTCCAAGCGCGTGCATTAGCCAATCCATGCACCCATACAGCTGATGTCCAAATAGTGTTACTCCTTTCATCTACGAGAATGGCTGGATCACCAATACCGTTCTGTCCTTGAGGAAGTCCGTTGTATTCTCCCATATCCATAATGATTTTCATAGGTTCCCAACTTTGTCCTCCGTCTGTACTACGGCTCATACCTATGTCTATATCTTCTTGCAAGTCAATATTAGTTTGGTGGCGTACATCATATACTCCTAATAAAGTACCATTATTAGTCGTTACTAAGCCAGGGATGCGATATGAGTGCACATTATCATCTCCTGCCTGTCGCACAGCAATTCCTACATAATGAGTAATTGTCTTTTTTTTCACATCACGTACAGATATTTCTTTTCCGTTAACTTTTACTCGTTTTACGGATATGGAAAAAGAAGTATTTAAAGATGTTTGAGAAACTAACCGTAAACTTACCCAAAAATAATTTTGTCCACGGACTAACTTGGTTCGAACCGGAAATACATTTTCTGTACTTAAAGATTGCTCACATTTTTTGATACTATAGGCAGGATGGCAATAATAGGATTGACTACCTCCATAGGTCATAACTCCATTTCGGATAGCTTGTGAAGGAGTTCGTGAATTCATAGCTGAAGATGTACCACTATAATAGACACAACCATTCATGCCCGCCACTGGCAATATTCCCTCTTGGATAAACGTAAACTCGTTCAGAACCTCCCCTCCCAATTCACTTTCAATCATAACTTCACAGACTAAGTTATCTATTTTGTTTATTAGGACAGGAAGTTCCGCATCATAAACGTGTGCCACCAAGTCTTCTGCATTACCGCTTAAGCAATATAACAAAAACACAAGGCAAAACCAATATTTATTTATTCCCTTTTTCATTGAGAATCTCGTTGTAAAAGTTTCTTCAGCCAAGGTATAATAGTAACCGCCTTAAAATAATGACTGGTACGATCCACATTCACAAGGTCGTAATATTGATCACGATTAATACCCTCAGGTAATGTATTCAAATTAATACGTGAACGAGGATCAGAGAATTTGGGATAATGATGAATTTCCAGATTCTCGGGATGTCCAGCTAATTCATATGCTTGACGCACCAAATTCAGATCACGATCCAACCCTCCTTCTGTAAGTATCAGCGGTCGGGGAGCAATGGCAGCTACAATATCGGGAAAGTTGAAATTATTCCAGAAATTTGGAATTAAGTGACGAATGGTATTTGGAAATGGACGTATTCCATTTTTATCAGGTTCTGTCATAACGATAGTACGTTCCAACGTGTTACAAAGAAAATCATTATATACAAATGCATAGATAGAAGGATCTATGGAAGCAAGTACCATCAGTGACTCTGTCCCCAACGAAAATCCACTGACTATCAGCCGTTCCTTATTGATTCTCTGATCTTGCTTCATCCATTTGATAACCTGTGCATGTAAAAACGAATCGTAGCCAAGATAACTCCAACCGAGTTCAAGCAGATAACGTGCAGTGCCGTCATAATGAAAACTTGTGCCTAATGTGTATTTCTCCAAATCAGCGGCTTCACCTGCAGCAGCATGGTCTACAATGACAGCAATCAGTCCCATATTTACATAGCTTAACCCCATATCTATTTTATCACTATGATAGTTACTTGCAAACTTAGGTTCAATAGGTGGTTCTCCAGCCAAACATTCTTTAGTACCACCGGAACCTGGAATACATATCACTCCCGGTACTTTTTTTTGCAAATTGTCCGGTATCATTACCAAGAAGGTAGAGACACACTCCGGCAACGGATAGAATTCCCACTTTTCTATGGTATAACCTTTACGAGGTTCACTTTTCAATAATTTAGGCACCGGTTGATTTTTAATGTTAGGATGAAACATAATGTCTTTCATTGCCTGACGTAATCCTGTCTGCCATTTTTTAAATTCAGCAGGACTAAAGGTAGGCTTGAAAGCATATTTGGGTTCAGTGTGTTTGAGCATAGCCTGTAAAACTCGCCTTGAACTGATAAAACGTCCATCTTCCCGGTCAGATTTGATCAAACCGTGTTCTGAGGGGACGAAAGTATTACTCTGTTGTGATCGTGCATTTAGTGTAAGACAACAAACCATAGCAAAAGTTGCCAAATGTTTAAAAAATCTCATAACATATATATTTTATGGTTATTTATATTTTTAGAAAAAAGAGATAGCCTATTAGAAGACTATCTCCTTCGGGAGATTAATATCCCGGATTATTTTTTAATTTATTATCATTATTCAATGTATTGATATCAATAGGCCATAAGAGTTTATATTCTTCACTTTCTTTCAATACAGGATCAGAACTGTCATAATTGGCTTTAGCAGAGAAAACTAAAGGCTTGTGATTAACATCCCACATACGGCGGATGTCATACCAACGTTTACCTTCCCATACAAATTCTTTGTCACGCTCATGAAGAATAGCCAATTCGTTTTCTTCAAACGTACTGTTCGTGTATCCATAAAGAGTCTCATCATAATTCTTACCATAAGCACGTTGCCGTATTTCATTAATGTATTTAGCAACATCTCCACCTTCCATGTTGGTTATTTCAGCCATCATGAGGAGAACATCCGCATAACGGTAGATAACATAGTCGTCACTGAACACGCGTTTTCCCGTACTATTATTGATAGTTCCGATACATTTGGTAAATACAGTGCCATTAAGTATTCCATTTTCATCGTAATAATCGAGAAATGTACTTCTTTTTCTCATATCAGCATCTTTAAAAGAAACAAAGAAACCCTCTTTCCATTCATGGCGCTGCATTCCTGCATCTTGTATCAGAAGAGTGTCAGATAAAATTTTCACATTGTTCACATTGTAGAATGTGTTTACAAAGTTCGCATTCCGATATGTAAAATCATAAGCCCAGTTTTGTGCTTCTCCGTCGACAAAGCGCAAAGCAAATATAACCTCATCATTACCTTTGTTTGTATAAGCAAATATATCTTTAAATTGAGGCAATAATTTAAAATTCTTATTTATCAGGCTTGAAACGGCTTCTTTGGCTACACCAAGATCACCAGAAGCCGGTGACTGGTCTTCCGTAGTTACTTTGGCAGACCACAAATATACTTCACCCTTCAACATGGTAGTAGCAGCTTTTGACCACATACCTTTATTTAGTTTGATAACATTATTGTTTCCAAATGCAGACTCTGAGCGGGTAATGTCTTCCTTGATGAAATCTAGCGTCTGTTTAGCTGTCGCACGGGGCTCGTACAGGCTTTCTGCATTGGTAACGCCTTCCATAACTTTTGGGTCTTTAATTAATGGAACCCCACCGAATGTGCGGTATAAATGGAAATAGTAATAAGCACGTATTCCATAGGCCTGTCCTAGAAAATAGTTTTTCGTGTTTGCGTCAAGAAATATACATTCATGTTCTACTTTATTAATAAACTCATTCACATTGAGAATCTTCTCGTAAAAGTTTGCCCAATTCGTAATTCCAGTATTATTGTCTGTAAAAGTATTGTCTTTAATAGGAGAACTGTAGTTCAAACTGACTCCTTGTGACCCCGATCCAGTTTTTTGAGTACCTCCCCGCGCTTCACCCATTAAGAAAATATACTGGTTAATATCACGTAGATGCTTGTGCATCCCCACCATAAAGCCATCTACCTGTGCTTCATTTTGCCAAAATGTGGAGCTTCCATACCAATCCTCTGGAGAATAATCTAGCTCACAAGACGTTAACATTCCTGTTGTCAGACAGGATATAATAATGTATTTTAAATATTTCATAATTTATTTTTTGTTTAAAATGAAAGATTAACTCCAAAAATAACGGAACGTGGCAATGGGTAACCTCCTAAATGTAAATCATCGCTTCCCAAAATCTCTGTCGGTTCTGGTGAAAATAGATCTTTGGCTGCAGTCAGATACCCCAAGTTTTGTCCCGTGATGGTAAATGCCAACTTCTGAATATTCCACTTGGAGATTAGTTTCTGAGGTACCGTATACGTGAGGGCTACTTCACGGAATGCCAAATAGCTGCCTTCATGTGTAAACATGGTTGAACGACGCTGATAGTTACCTTTTCCTAGCTGATCGGCCCAAACATAAGTGGGATATTTTGCATTAGGGTTCTCAGGTGTCCAGGAATCTTTTGTCTTTTCCAAGGTATTGAATGTCCCTTGCAGATTTCCCATAATCCAGGAAGAAGAGAAGTCATGTAATTTATAATCTAATGCATAATCCATGCGGACATAAAGTGAAAAATCCTTCCATGTAAAGTCGGTGTTAATACCACCTGTCCAATGGGGAATGGTATTACCCACCTTGACCATATCGTAATCATCGATTATACCATCGCCATTGACATCTTTAAATTTCGCATCTCCAGGTTGGATAGGCAAGGCGGCTGCAACTACACGCCCTTTGCTGTCAACCTTTACTTTTGCAGATTCTGGGAGTGCAGCCCATGCATCCGGTCCATAGAGTGTCAAGCCACTACTCTTATATGCAATATCTTTCAAATTACCGGGTATCTCGTCGTAATTTTTATAAACGCCTTCAATGTTTGAATGCATACAAAGCACCCGGTTCTTGTCCTTCTTGGTAACCGCCAACCCATATCAATTTTTTGGTTTGGGGATCATATACCTGGAAAGCATTCTGTCGGTTACGTTCCAATCCGTTATCCGGCAATTTAAGTATCTTATTCTTATTGTATGCTGCGTTCACACTGATGTTCCACTGCATATCTCTACGGTTTAGCACTTTGAAAGAAAATTCTACTTCGAGGCCTCGGTTTTGAATTTCTCCGTTATTTGTTCTAAATGAATTGATTCCTGAAGAACTGGGAAGTGGAATATCTGCATATTTGTCTTGAGTACGACGGTTATAAAAAGTAAAGTTTGCATTAATTTTATTTTCGAGGAGCCCGAGATCGACACCAATTTCAAATGTATGTGACTTTTCCCAACGTAAATAGGGATTAGGTAGTTTACCTATTAGGAATCCCGCTTCCCCGCCATATTGAACATTTGAGTAATCGCCTTGTAAATCGTAAGCACCAATTTTAGACACATTACTATTTAACCCATAACTGGCGCGCAATTTGGCAAAGGAAATTATTTTATGCAAATTTCTCATAAAATTCTCCTTACTGAAAACCCAACCAGCAGAAATACCAGGAAATGTACCCCAGCGGTTATCACCCAAGAGTACGGAATAACCATCATGGCGTAATGTGGCAGAAAGTAAATATTTGGTCTTATAATCGTAATTCAAACGTCCGAAGTAAGACATAATGGCTTTCTTTTCATGCCATGAATCAATCTTGCGTTGGTTAGCACCTGCGACAGTCAGTGACAAATCCTTCAAGGCATCCGTAGGAGCCCCCGAACCAGCCGCATTAAACCCTTTTTTAGCTTCATTGTAATATTCTACGCCGGCAAGTACATTCAAGTTATGCATCTGGTTAAAACTCAGACCATAGTTAACCACTGCATTGTAGGTCTGTTTTAATACTCTATTAAAGTCTGCTGAGGCACTTCTTGTTTTGTTGGTATTACCGGAGGATTGCAGAAAGTCCTGATTGTAGCTTTCCTTGATTCTTTCGTCATACATCCATACGGCACCTATCTTTAAAGACAAGTCTTTCAATATCTGAAAATTCAGATTTTCACCAAAGATAAATTTATTGCCGTTAAAGTCACGATAAAACTTCTTTGAGTTCACAGCTTGGTTACCGTCTTTATAATCGCGTCCGAGCAACAATTCTCCATCTGCATTATATCCGCGAAGAGTAGGAGGTGCACTCAACATACGCACAAAATAATTATGTTCAGTTTCATCGTATTCGGTAAGATCCTCTTTTCTTTCTAAACCATTTGGAAGACCATTCCATTTGGAGTCAGAAAAAGAGACATTAGTGGATGACGTTAACCAATCGGTTATCTTATAGTCTGCATTAAGTGTGGCGTTGATACGTCGATAGAAGTTATCCAATGGAATACCTTCCGTACGATTATATCCCACACTTGCATAATAGCTACCTTTATCATTACCACCCGAAATGCTAATATTATAATCCTGTGAAATGGCAGGGCGGTTCAAATTAGCCTCGCTCATATTCCAGTCTTTATAAATGATCTCATTACCATATACCGGATCGGTCATCTTTCTCCAACCTTGTTTCAATAAGAAAGCCAGATCATCAGTATAAACCATTGGACTCCATACGGCACTAGGATTTTTATTTCCATTTGCCGGTATTGTTCTATTGGCATCTTCCCAATAAATGTTTCCTGTACCGTAAGGCTGGTTTTGTGAGAGTGAACTCAGATCATTCCAACCCACCCATTGGCCAGATTGGGTCTTAAATACTTGCGCTGCATTCTGATAAGACTTGCGCATCCAATAAAGATAATCTCCGGCGTTCATAAATTCGTAAGGATTACGCATGTAATTCAAACCCACTTGGGCTTTCACATTGATAGATGTACGTCCGGTTTTTCCTTTTTTTGTTGTAACTAAAAGTACCCCATTATTGGCACGGGCACCATAAAGGGCAGTAGCTCCTGCATCTTTCAATACATCCATTGATTCAATATCGGCTGGGTTGATGTCATTCAAATTATCCCGCTGCTGACCATCGACAAGTATAAGGGGAGAACCTGTTCCATCAAGGTTAGTACCACCACGTAATACAATGATTGGTGAAGCTGCAGGATTACCTGATGCTTGCATAACCTTCAATCCTGCTACAGCACCGGATAAGGCTTGTGCTGGGTTAGAAAATATACCAACTGCCATTTGTTCTTCTTTTACTGATGAAATAGAGTTGGTTAGTTTAGAGCGAAGTTGGGGTTCCCCCGTACCCCGTAACAACGACTTCATCCAATATTTGGGAATCTTCCTTTAATTTTATTTTCAAATGAATTTGATTTTTTATTTCAATCACCTGAGGCTCATATCCAATATAAGTAATCTGGATTTTTCCTGTGGGGTTTACTGTGAGAGAAAACCGACCTTCAACATCGGTTATTGTACCATTAGTAGTACCGACTTCCATAACACTCGCTCCAATGACATACTCACCGGAGACATCTGTAACAATACCTGTAACAGTTTTTTTCTGTGCCATTACATATGTAAAACAAAATGTCCACAGAATTAAAATAATCACTTTTTTCATAAATATATTTTTGGTTTAACAAAAAAAATAAATTTGTTTATTTAATGTTATTGCTAAGTTTTTGGAAGAATTTAGCAATTTATAAGATAAACAAAAGAGTAATATTCAGTGTTTACATGTCTAATATACATTAACCGCGACAAATATATTAATATTATAATTAATAATGCATATTTTAAAATTTTTAATTTTTTAAATTTTTTGTTCTATTTCAGATGCGTTCTCACCCAATCTTCGACAGCTTCCGC
>OHAJ01000369.1_pt1 | contig 32891 bp, 29 predicted proteins | sample 1577101 | NCBI WGS metagenome assembly OHAJ01 (sample SAMEA3541531, study PRJEB24748) | human gut metagenome | biome: human gut; feature: human-associated habitat; material: faeces | place: China | collected 2012
TACGATCAATGTCAGTATCCAGTCTTTTAAATCCATTGGAGAGTTGTCTGACTGTTCATTTCTGTTCCGGCTGTACTGCTGACTGTAATCGTATTGATTGTCCTGATATACGAATTTATTATCCTGTGAATCCTCTGATTCGGTTGCTTCCGGCTCTGGTTCTGCCTTCTCTTCCGGCTCTCCTGCCGGTTCTTCTGTTGATTCACCGTAACTGTAGACCTCGTCAGCGGTTACCTGCTTATTTTCTTCATCCATCTGTCATTCTCCTTTGCCTTATTTATTTTTGCGTCTATCTTATCATTTCAGGGCTCCGAACGCAACATCCATGAGCAGTCGAAGCAGATTATAGTGGTAATAACTCATTGGCGGCTGGTCCGGAAAATACCGATACATACGCCACACGTAGTAAATCACCATAAGAACCACACACACGACACAGCCTGTCTTAAACCATTTTCCAATCGGCTTCTTACAGATATAGCGCTTCCATGCAAATATCACCACACCTGCTGCAAATACATAGATAAACGGGTGCATCTTCCATGCTCCTTTGAAGTCCAGATGCAAAAGCCGGATTCCTGCTCTTGTAAGTCCGCATGCCGGACAGGGAAATCCCGTGATCCAGACCATAGGGCATAAAGCTGTTTGAGGCGCGCACAGGCATCTTTCGCCTGGTCGAGTGCCGCCTGCGCGGCATCGAAGGTCTGCCGGGCCGACGTCGGATCGAGTTCGGCCAGCAACTGCCCCTGCTGCACGCGCTGCCCTTCGTCCGCGTAGGTGCGCGCGACGGTGCCGGCCACGGGGAAGCTCAGGGCGGCCGAGGTCTCCTCCTCGATCGTGCCGACGTAGAGCGCGGCGTCGATGTCCGACGACGGGGTGACGACGATGGTGCCCACCCGCAGCGGATCGGCCGTATGGGTCTTTTTCGGTGATGTGCAACCTGTCGCTAACAGCAGTATTGCGCAAAAAGTCATTTGTTTCATCTGTTCCGTACTTTTTCGATGCAAAGTTGCCGTTTTAGCGGTCGTAAGAAAAGACCATCGTGTCGGATGAATTCGTCGATTGGTTCGATTTTGTACTATTCAATGAAAAGCTCCCGGGATTTGCGTATATTTGTCCGCATAATTATCGGTAAAATGAACAAAAAGGAGATTCAGAGCTTCTCGCTCGCCACATTGCTCGACATCTGCGGCCGCAGGCCGGAAGACCTCTATTACGATGGATGTCTGATCGCTTCGCGTGTCAATGTGAAGGATGAATTCAACATCGACCTGTTCCGGTATCCGACACGTCTGAACGCCTTTGCAATCATTTTTTGTTCTAATGGTTCGATTGTTTCCACTTCGGGCGTGACGCGCCACACGATTGGCGAGAGGACGCTTTTCGTGCACCTGCCCGGCAGCATCCTGCAGGTCGAGTCGGTGGAGGACGCCAGCGTGCACGCCATTCTCTGCGAGGAGGAGTTCATCCAACGGATCAATATCGACCTCAAATTGCTGACACAGCTTTTCCTGCAGGTCGAGAAGCATCCCAGCCTGCCGCTCGACGGCGAGGAGTGGGACGGGGTCATGCGTTCGCTGGACGGGATCCGCATCGAGGGGGCACGGCAGCGCAACGACCCCTACTCCGCCGAGATCATACGTTCGATGATCCGGACACTGGCCTACAAGGTCTGCCGGATCATCGCCCGGCATGTCGAGACGGGGGCGTCGGACGCCTCTTCGCGCAGCCGCAACGAGGAGTATTTCAACCAGTTCATGGGGGTGCTGGCCAGGCATTACATGCAGCAGCGTTCGGTCGGTTTCTATGCCGGCCAGCTGAACCTGACGCCCAAATACCTCACGACGATCATCCGCAAGACCAGCGGTCGCACGGCCGTGCAGTGGATCGACGACTATGTGGTGCTCGAAGCCAAAAACCTGCTGAAATACTCCACGATGAGCATCCAGGAGATCTCCTACTACCTGAATTTCCCCAACCAGTCGTTTTTCGGGAAATACTTCAAGAACCATACGGGCATGACCCCCACCGCTTACCGGCTGGGGAAATAGCCCGCCCCCGCGATCCGGAATGAAAATTACCCGGGCAAGCGCTCCGGGTAATTTTTGGGTGCATCCACCTGCGGGACGGCACGTGTCAGGGCCTGTTCAACAGGTGGTTGGCGGCTATATATATGCAGGCCGGGTTTGCCGCTATGGTCTTTTCCACGAAGGCCCGGAAGTCTGACTCGGACACATATCCCGGCCGTCCCAGCATCCTGTTGAGCGACTCCCAGTTATAAACTCCCGGACGCCTCGAGAACCTGCGGAACCATTTTCCGATGGGTGTGCCCTGCCTGACCCTGCTGCTGGAACTGTTTTCGGAATTGTCGCTTGTCTTTATCTGCAGCAGCGAGCCGTCCGCCTTGCAAAAGTCTACCGCGTCGATCGTACTCCCCCAGCAGCAATACCATCCCAGGGGAGATAATTTTACGGACAGGTACTCTTCGAGCAACTCGCCGATATTGTTTTCGATCGTCATCAGCAGGGAGTGCCCGGCCACTATTTTATCGGCCAGATTATCCTCGAGCCCGGATATCCTGGCTCTGAGGATCGTTTTTGCCATCGGATCCGGATGTGTCCCGGAGCAATTCCCGGTTCTGACCGAGGGCCTGTTGTTATATCCGGCCAGGTATGCCCCCACCCACTTTTTCATGTAGCCGGATAGAAGTATGGTATCCGAACTCTTCAGGCGGAACGTCGGCAAGTTGCGTTTTTCGCTGAAGGCGACTTTCAGGACGGTTTCCATGGCGGGGGAATAATTTTCTCCGGCGTATATTTTGGCATAGGCGATTGCCTGTTCCGTACTCGATTCGTCGAATCTGTATGCATCCGTCATGGCTTTTTTGTTTTAAAATTACGGATTAATCGAATTCGATCGTCAACTGGGACGATGTTTTTTTTCGTTTTCCCGATAAAATTCCGGTTTCGAATTCATGATCCGACGTGCCCTTGTAGCGGGAATAGGGAAAGCCTTCCGGTGCCGCCGTTTCGACTCCCTGGCGGTGGGCGGCGATTGTCCTGCCGATTGCCCTGCCCAGCCCGACGGGAACCGCATTGCCGATTTGCTTGTATTTGTCCAGCAAACAGCCTTCGATCACCCAATCGTCGGGAAATTCCTGAATCCTTTTGTATTCTTGTATGGACAGGGGCCTGTTTTCCGTCGGGTGCGCCAATTCCGTTGCGGGCATGGCGGGATGGGTGACTACCGTGGGGGACGGCGAATCCCAGTCCAGCCTTCGGTAAAAGCCCGTTTTCCCACCGCCCAGATGGTAGGAGTTTCCCATGGCTTCCGGCTGGAGTTCTTTGGGCAGATTCCGCCAGTTTTCCCCCGGTTTCAGCATCTTTATGTATTTCAGCCGCTTCTCGGAAAAGTCGATGTGGTCGCATCGGGCCGGATCCAATCCGGCTACTGCATCCCTGAAAGTCCTCCACCTTTCAAGCCCGAATACCTCTTCGTTCGAATGGGTGGGACGGAGGTACGGAACCGGGTTCGGGGATTTGGTGCATGTTATGACCACCCTCTCCCTGATTTGCGGGGAGCCGAAATTGGCCGAATTGTAAAGGTTGAAAGTTACGTTGTAACCTGCGGTTTCCAGCTTCTTTTTGATATAAAAGAGTGTCGACCCCGGTGTCTTTGCCCAATTGATGTCGTAGCTGCGGGTAATTTCATCGTCGATGTCTATCGAAAGTGCGGACGAAAACAACCCTCTTACGTTTTCTATTACGGCGTACTGCGGTTGTATCTCCCGGATGACTTCTATGTATTTCAGAAAGACATTGCCCCGCTCGTCCTGGAAGCCGAGCCTTTTCCCGGCCGTGCTGAATGCCTGGCAGGGCGGCCCGCCGACGATGATGTCGACCTGCCCGTTTTCTTTGAGGTTGGCATATTCCAGGATCTCCCCGGCCGTGTAGTCCCTTATATCTCCGATCAGGCCGATGCCGGGTTCGTTGGCGACGATCGTCCGGCGGCATGCGTTATCCGTTTCGCAGGCCAGTAATATGTTGATGCCCTCCTGCTCCAGTCCGATGTCCAGCCCCATCGCCCCGGAGAAAAAGGAGAGGCAATTCAGTGCTCCCTGTTTTGGCGCCTTCCTGGATTTCCGATCGGGAACGTCATTTTTTTTCGTCCGCAGATCCTTCCTGTCGAAAGATTCCAAAGTATCGTCGTTTATAATCCATGAGTCCCCTATTTTTTGGCCGGCGAGGCGACCTTCCCTTAAAAGTTTCCTCACATATTGGGCGGAGCATCCCAAGGTCTCCGCCGTTTCAATCACACTCAGCAACATTGTATGGTTATTTCGTTTGCGAAACACTGCAAATATACCCTTTTTTCTGCGAACGGCCAAAAAAACTCCCTCGGGCCGGAAGTTTTTATCCCGATACGTTCGACCCGTGCAGGACGGTGAGTCGCAGGAACCCGTAAGACGGACAGGTTATTTCACTGTTACTGGTTTCCTGCGTTTGTCCCGGGTACGCAAGGGGCATAACGGGGGCTTATTGACCGTGTCCTTGCCGGGGTATTTGTTCGAAAGCCGTTGTTTTGCATCGTTTGGCGCAGGAGGGAAAATACGTTTCTAATGGGGAGTTTTATGGAGAGGCAATGGGAGCCAGGGCCATGGAAAGGCGCTTTTGTCTCTTTCCCGCCGCGGGTAAACAAAAAAATCAGCAACTTCATTTCTGTAAGTTACTGATTTCGAGAGCGGAAAACGAGACTCGAACTCGCGACCCCAACCTTGGCAAGGTTGTGCTCTACCAACTGAGCTATTTCCGCATGGCATGTTTCCCAATTGCGAGTGCAAAGGTATATAAAAAATCCGAATCTCCAAATTTTTCAGGGCTATTCTGCGGAATTTTTGCCCTGAAGCCGGGCTTCGTCCCCTTATCTGAACACCCTGATGCGTTCGTCCAGCGGTTTGAACGTCTTTTCGCCCGGTTCGCCGGCGGGTGTTCCGAACGGCATTTGCGCGATGAGTTTCCACTCCCTGGGCAGGCTCCAGCGCTTGCGCACCTCATCGTCGATTAGCGGGTTGTAATGTTGGAGCGATGCCCCCAACCCTGCGTCTTCCAGCATCGTCCAGACTGCCAGCTGGTGCATGGCCGACGTCTGCTCCGACCATACCGGGAAATTCCCCGCATAGCCCGGAAACTGTTGTTGCAGGCTGCGGACGACATCCGTGTCCTCGAAGAAAAGTACGGTGCCGTACCCGGCTGCGAAGCTGTGCTCGATCTTCTCCTCGGTGCGTGCGAATGCCCCTTCGGGGACGATTGCCCGCAGGGTGCGCTTCACGATCTTCCACAATTCGTCGTGGTGCTCGTGGAGCAGCAGCACGGCACGTGTCGACTGCGAATTGAAGGCCGACGGGACGTGTTTTATGGCAAAACGCACGATTTCTTCGATCCGTGCGTCGTCTATGGGCGATTCCGGAGCTAATGCGTAGTAGCTGCGGCGGTGGCGGAGTGCCTCTTTGAATGTCCTTTCCATGGTCTTTACCGGTTTATGATCCCTCCATGCAAATATAGCACAACTTCGGATAAAATGTGCATATTCCGCTGCGAAACGCTATCTTTGCACCATGAAAAATGCCATCGGACTCTTTTCCCGGCTCGGGTGCCGCCTGCGCGGTTTCGGCGACGACGCCCGCACGCGGGAGGTAATCGGGCGTGCGTGCCGGGAAAACGGCTGGTTTACGCCTGCGGACATTCGCCGCGCCGTAGCGGCCGTCGCCGGCGTGATGCTCCGGCGCGACGTACTCGCGGAGTGGCTGGCGCCCTACCCCGTTCCTGTCGCCGAGCCCCGGCGCGTGCTGGTCGTCATGGCCGGGAATATCCCGTTGGTCGGATTTTTCGATATGCTGTGCGTGCTCGCCGCAGGGCACAGGTGCCTCGTAAAACCATCGGCCAAAGATACCGTCCTGATGGAATATGTCATCGGGCTGCTGCGCGGAATCGACCCGCAGGTTCCGGTGGAATTTTACGACGGCCGTACATTGCCCGATGCCGTGATCGCTACGGGCAGCGACAATGCCAACCGCTATTTCCGGGCGCAGTATGCGGGCATTCCCGCCCTGCTACGCGGTAACCGCCAGTCGGTCGCGGTGCTCGGCGGCCGGGAAACCCCCGCGCAGCTCACTGCATTGGCCGACGACATCTGGGCTTATTCCGGACTGGGCTGCCGCAGCGTGTCGCTGCTTTTCCTGCCCGAGGGCTATGATCTGCAGCTGCGGATGCCGGAGGTGAACGTGAAATACAGGAACTCTTACCGCCAGCAGAAAGCCCTCCTGACGATGGGCGGACAGCCGTTCCGCGACCTGGGAGCTGCCGTGGCCGTCGAAGAGCGGGCCTTTCCCGCGGTGTTGAGCCGGATCAATTATTCGTTTTACAAATCACCCGCCGAGGTCGGGGCCTGGCTCGCAGAGCACGATGCCGGACTGCAATGCGTCGTTTCGGAGTGCATTGCCTGCCGCCGCCGCGTGGATTTCGGCCATGCACAGTCCCCTGGGCTGACGGATTACCCCGACGACAGGGATGTCATCGAATTCCTTACGACATCTTGTTTGTAAATTAGGTCATGTTGTGTGCTTTTTATTGATAAATAATATTATATTTGGCTGTGTTTATAATAAATAATATTATATTTGAGGCTAAATATAAAACAAATGGTTTATCATGAAAAAGTTCGCCTTATTAGTCGTTTCGTTATTTGTCGCCGGCTCTGCATCGTATGCCCGCAAACCGGCCCCCGTAATCCCCGACTTCATACATGCTGCCTATTCGGTGGAGAGCCTCCTGAGCGAAGCGGAACTCACGAACCCGGGGTACGATGCCTTCCAGTTCATCTACCTGATGGCTACGCCTGAGTGGGCCGGGCTGGATTTCGACCGGCCGCAGGATGCCGTCGACGCCTATGCCACGCAGTTCGACTACCTGAAGCAGGGAGGCAAGATGGCGCTCGTGCCGTCCATGATCGAAAAGGCGCATGCCGCCGGGGCCAGGATTCTGTTGTGCTTCGGCGGGCAGCAGGAGTTCCTTCCCCTGCTGGAGAATCCGGATCGGATCCCCAAGTTTGTCGGGTATATGGTGCGCCTGGTCGAAAAGAACGGTTACGACGGCATTGACATGGACTGGGAGATCACGCTGGACAAGGAGTTGCATGCCCGCATGATGGCCCTGCTGCGCGAACGGTTCGACGAACTCTCGGAACGCACCGGGCGTTATTACTACCTGACCACGGCCCTCAGCATCGACCACGAGTACGATCGGGCGCTGGCCGACAGGCTGGCCGGGGCGGTCGACTGGATAAATATCATGTCCTATGACATGTGCGACGGCGTATGGGGCAGTACCCCTTCGCACAACACCTCGATGGAGCGTATGCGGTCGAAGCTGGAACACTGGAAAGTCTTCGACAAGCGGAAGCTCTGCCTCGGGCTGGCCAACTACGGGTTCTATTACAAAGGGTTGAAGCCCGGGCAGAAAGCCGACGGGCCGCTGCGCGACTACGGTTCGTATATCACCTACAAGGAGTTCCTGCCCCGGCTCGCAAACGGCTGGACGGAGGAGTACGACCCGGCAGCCGAGGTGTCCTACTATTTCTCGCCGGACAGAACGGAATTCGTGACCATCGACAACCCCTCTTCGATCCGCAGCAAGATCGAATGGATCAAGGCCGGCGGCTACCTGGGGGCTTTCTGGTGGGAATTCCACCACGACTACGTAGCTCCCGGGGCGGAGAACCCGCAGGGCAGCCACTACCTGATCGACATTGTTACCCGGTACCTCGGTCGGAAGTGATGCAGCCAGTGGTTTTGCATTTTCCCTTTTTGTACTATCTTTGTAGTAGGAAATGCAAAAATTACAAGCTATGTCAATGGTTTTCCGATTCCGGATGCTGAGCGATGAGAACGACAACTTCGTGCGCGATTACGAAGTGCCGTACGACATGACGTTGCTCGATTTCCATAATTTCATCCTCCGCTCGCTCGAATACGAGGAGTGCATGGCGTCGTTCTTCACGGCGGACGAGCGCTGGGAAAAACTGCGCGAGTTCACCCTCATGGATATGGACGACGGCTCGGAAGGGGCCCCTGCGGCGATGGAGAGCGTGACTCTGGGGCAGATCATCCACAACAACCGCGACCGGCTGATCTACCTTTTCGACATGTTCGGCGACCGGGCCTACTTCCTCGAACTGACCGGGACGTACGAGATGCCCAAAGAGGGCTCCTATCCGCGCGAGATATACGCCCGGGCCGATGCCCCCGACCAGTACGACCCGTCGAAGACGGCCACCGCGGGCGAAGGCTCGATTTTCGACGAGGTGATGGGGGAATTCAACGATTTCGAGGGCGACGACAATTATGACGACGAGTACTAAGCGGCTCGTCGTCATTGTCGGCCCGACCGGCTCGGGCAAGACGGATCTGAGCATCCGCATCGCCCTGCACTACGGTGCGCCCATCCTTTCCACCGACTCCCGCCAGATGTACCGCGGCTTGCCGATCGGTACGGCCCAGCCTACGGCAGACCAATTGCAAGCCGTCGAACACCATTTTATAGCATCGCACGACCTCGCGGATAACCTGAGTTGCGGCGAGTACGAAACGCAAGCCCTCGCCTGCCTCGAAAGACTGTTCGCCGGGCATGACTGCGTCGTTGCCGTCGGGGGCTCGGGGCTTTATGTCAAGGCGTTGTGCGAAGGCATGGACGACCTGCCGCAGGCCGATGAAAACCTGCGCCGCGAATTGGCGGCGCGACTCCGCACGGAGGGGCTCGAAGCCCTCGCCGGACAGTTGCGGACGCTCGATCCGGATTATTATGCGGTGGTCGACCGCAGCAACCCTGCGCGCGTCGTCCGGGCACTGGAAGTCTGCCTGCAAACCGGGCAGCCCTACTCGCGGCTGCGGACTGGGCGGCGCCACGAGCGCGGTTTCGGCATCGTGAAGGTCGGCATCGACATGCCGCGCGAGGAGTTGTACGGACGCATCGACCGCCGTGTCGGGCAGATGCTTGCCGACGGCCTCGAAGCCGAGGCGCGTGCGGTGTACCCCTACCGCGGTCTGAATGCCTTGCAGACGGTCGGCTACCGGGAGTTCTTCGACTATTTCGACGGCCGCATCTCCTACGACCAGGCCGTGGAACTTATCAAGCGCAATTCGCGCCGATATGCCAAACGGCAGCTTACCTGGTTCCGCCGCGACGCGGAAATCCGCTGGTTCGGCCCCGACCAGACGGGGGCGATTATAAATTATATAGATTTTGGCGAATCGTAAAATTTTCGTACTTTTGCCGACGCCTTTCGCCGAAAGGCAGTGGCTCGGATGGTGGAATAGGTAGACACGCCGGACTTAAAATCCTGTGACCAGCAATGGTCGTGCGGGTTCGATTCCCGCTCCGAGTACAGGGCCGTCTTTTGCGACGGCCCTTTTTGTGCCCTGCGGGAACGATTTTTTTTTTGCAGCCGAACTACTAAAAAATTAGAAGAATCCTTGGCCGTTCGTATTTTTTCGCTTAACTTTATGGAACCTAAAACCTTGCGGCGATGAAAAAAAAGCTTCTCTGGGCAGGTGTGATCCTGTCCGTCATGGTGGCGGGATGTGCTGAAAAGCCCCTCCCGATGCGAAAAACCTATCTGTATTGCCAGGTCGATACGCTCTGGCAAAGCCTCCCCTCCTACCAGGTCACTTCGAACAGGCTTTTCCCGTACAGTAAATTAGCGCCCTTCGGCGACTACGCCGAAGCCGCCTACAGCGACGGCATTGCGCTGATCGAACTGGAGATAAACAAGCCTACGACGGTCTCTGTCATGCCTGTGTGGGATTCCACGTTCGCGATGGCCTGGAGCGGCGATTTCCTGTTGCTGCCGGGCGATTCGCTGGAACTGCAAAGGGTGGCCGACACGCGGATCCCGGGACTCAGCAGCGTCCGTCCCCGCCTGGCGGAGGTCGGACGGCAGGATAACGCCTGCGGGTTTCTGCTCGAAGAGGCATTCCCGTACAAATCCTATCCCCGCGTGACGGATGGCGACCTCGGCAAGTACAAATCCGAACTGGAAGCTTTCCGGCAGCGGAAACGCGATTTCCTGGACAGCTGCCGGATGCGGATGACCCTTTCCGACGAATACGTCGCCCTGCGGCGGTTGCAGTTCGACCTCGACCTCTACAACAGCCTTTGCACTGCGGCCGAAAAGGAATCCGGGGCGGAGCTGCCTGCGGGATACCTGGACGGTATCGGGCTTTCGGACAGCCTGATGGGAACCTCCTCCTATGCCACGGCGCTGGTGAACAAATACATACGCCACGCCGTGCCCGAACCGGAAAAGAATTTCGATGCGGTGTATGCCGGCATCCGCAAGGCCCCCCGCAAGCTGCGCGACTACCTGACGGCCCTGATGGTCGGGTATTATGCCGTACAGCAGCTCCCCTATTACGAAGAGGCGTTGCTGGCGGCCATCGACCGGGCCGGGCGCACGATCCGCGATACCGCCTACCTGAACTACATCTCCCGGGCAAAGGAGTTCTACTGTAACCGGAACATGCCCTTCCCGGACGAGGCGCTGCGGCAGACGATGCTGCAGGCACTCGGTTCGGAGCGGCAAATGACATTGGCCGACGTGCTGGCGCAGTACGAAGGCCGCCCCCTGTTCCTCGATTTCTGGGCCAGCTGGTGCGGCGGCTGCATCATCGATATACAGCAATCCGAGGCTGCCAGGAAATATTTGTCGGAGGCCGGCGTCGGCTACCTCTGTATTTCGATCGACGAGGATCGGGAGGCATGGCAGGATGCGGCCGGGAAGTACGGTGTGACTGAAAATTCCTACCTCTGTCCCGGAAAGTGGGATTCCCCGATGGTGAAGTTCCTCGAAATCAAGTCGATCCCCCGTTATGTCCTCCTCGACCGGCAGCACCGCATCGTGAGTATGGACGCTCCCCGCCCCACGCCCGGGGAACTCCGGTCGCTGGAGCGGCTCGTCGAGGCGATGCAGCAGAGCCGGCAGCCGTAGCGGCCCTGCCGTGGGTGCGCAAGCGCCGCCGTGCCGATCGACATGGCGGCGCTTCGCATTGCCCCCTCCCTGCAGCCTGCGGGCTTCGTTTTCCGCACTGGGGCTGCGTATCGAATTCCGCCTGCATGTTACCTTTACGGCCCTTCCCGGCCGCGGACGGGTCAATGTCCGAACCTCGACGTATCGACCGTCTTGTGCCGCTTCTCCTTGTATGTGCCGAAACGATAGGAGAAATGCACCGTCACCGAACGGGTGTAGGTGCCGGAATCCATGTCGAGGTACTGTCCCTTGTAACGGACTTTGGCGAACGGGAGCGAACTTTCGAAAATGTCGTTGCAGCGCACCGAGAGGCTCGCCCGGCTCTTGTCGAACGTCCACTTGGCACCTGCGTTGACGCTCCACGAAGGGTCGATGTCGTATGTCCCCTGGATGGCCGCGCTCTGATAGTAGCCCGAGAGGTCGAGCGTCAGGTCGGGCTTGCGGCTCAGACGGATCGTGTTGTCCATGCGCACCACCCCCAGCCATTTGGAGCGGTCGAACGCCAGGTCGTGAAAGGCGTCGCAGCGCTGGGTCATCCGCATCCCGGTCAGCGTCAGCCGGGAATCGAGCCATTTGCCCAGGCGCAGCGGTACGATGACGTTGGCGCCCCACTGGCGGTTGGTGTTCCAGTTGAGCGTCTGGTAGACCAATGCCAGGCGATCCGGGGCCTGCCAGGCGGTTTGGTTGAAGTAGTCGGGCATCTCGTTCCAGAACAGCATGAAGATATACTTCTGCTTATACATGTACATTGCCTGGCCGTTGTAGCTTTTCGACGGCCGCAGTCCGGGCGTGCCCCGGATCTCCGAATAGCCGTCGATGTAGGAGGTCGACTGCTGCATCTCCCAGTACGAGGGATAGGTCTTGTCCGACGAGAGCGAAATCTGTACGAGATGTTTCTCTGCGGGTGTCAGGAGCAGGGTCGCCTGCGGGTAGAGCGACCAGTTGTCGTAGTCCCCCGCGCGGTAGTATTCCCCGGCCAGCGACAGCGAGAAACTCCCCTTGGCGAACTGTTTGCTCACCCCGGCATAGAGGTTGCCCGTGTATTCGTCGAGGTGCGAATCGGTATCGACGGTGGCGATGTCGCCCTCGTGGAGCCTGTAACGCTGGTAGTCGTGGTCGCCCGCCCAGCTGAAGATGCCGCCGTAGGTCATGCCCCAGCCATTGCCCAGGTCGTGCGACTGGTCGGCGCTGACATTTACCCGGTCGACGGACTGCCCCGAAACCACGTCGAACGCTGTCCGGTTGCCGTCGGCGTACCTGTTCCGCATGGCGGCCAGCTGCCACGAGCTGTAATGCGTGTAGTCCGCCGAGAGGTCGAGCCCGGAGGCCGACGTGTAGCGCAGCGCAGCGTTGTGCATCGTGTTGTCGCCCCCGGGCGAGCTGACCGAGTTGACCAGGTTGCCGTCGGCACGTACGAGGCCGCTCGTATGCGGGGTGTATGCGCCCGTATAGGCAATGCTCAGGCGTCCTTTGCCCTGCGGGGCGTATTCTGCGGCAGCCCTCAGCCGGTGCCATGTCCCTTTGCTGGTGATATTCTGCCTCTGGGCGATTTCATGCTCCCCGTCCGCGAGCGTATGCCGCGAGTAGAGGTCGATGATCCGTTTGGTCTTGGCCTGCCCGGCCGAATAGGTTACGTCGGCCGACCACTCGGGCGAGGAGAAGGCGAAGTTGCCCCCGGCATCCCAGTTGCTGTAAAACCGGTTGGTATAGTTGGCGTGTACTTCCCCCGAAAACGAGTAGTCGTGGCTGCGCCGCAGGACGAGGTTGATCGCCGCGCCGCGCACATGGTACTGCGGCGGCGTGCTGTACATCACTTCGGCCTTCTCGATCCGTTCGACGGGTGTCGAGCGCAGCAGCGATGCCAACTGCTCGGCGCTCATCGTCGAGGGCTTCCCGTTCAGGATCACCGTGACACCCCCGGCGCCGGCAAGCATCAGCCCGCCGTCCTGTTCGCTGACGCCCGGGAGCTGGGTGAGGGCTTCGTAGGCATTGTTCACCGCCTTGCCTTTCGATACGGCTTCCAGGTCATAGGCCAGCCGCCCCTCTTCGACCCGCACGATGGGTTTTTCGCCCTCTACGACCACGGCGTCGAGCGCATTCGTATATTCATGCAGGACGACCTCGCCGGCTTCGTCGTGCTCCGACATAAGCGTTTGCATCTCATAGGCGAGGTGCTGGAACAGCAGCCGGTAGGGGCGTACCTCCGATGCGATGGCGAAACGCCCGTCGGCATCCGATGCCGCGGCCGCGAGGTAGGTCGAGTCGGTGTCGAGCATCACTACCGCGACCCCGACCACGGGTTGCCGCTCCTGGTCGACCACCCTTCCCCGCACAATTTGCCCGCAGGTCTGTTTCACGGAAAAAAGCGCCAGGGCGCATACGAGTAAAAGAAATGTCCGTCTCATAACTTTGCTTGGTTTTTTCATTTGGTTTCCCTGCAAAGTTAAGCCCCGATGCGGCTTGCCGGTACGGAATAATTCTTGCTTGTTTGTGTGTAAAATGTTGATTTACAGAGGGTGTGATCCTGCGGATTCTTGCCGGCGCGCCGGGCGCCCTTGCTATGCGAAAAACCGGGTGAAAAACTCCCTGTCCGCAGCCCCCGATTCGGCGATCCGGCGTTTGAGTTTCGATTTGAGCGTGTAGACCCCGTTCAGCGTCATGTCGAGCATCACGCTGATCTCCTGCGCCGAGAACCCGGCGACGACCAGCGCTGCGAAATCGTAGTTGCGCGGCGTCCACCCCGGCAGTTGGCGGCGCAGGCGCGTGACCGCCCGGTCGTTGTAGAGGTCTGCCATGCGGACGATGTCCGCGAGCATCGCCGGGCTCAGTGCCAGCTCCTTCACCTTCCTCGCCAGCCGTTCCCCTTCGCCATAGGTGTAATAGGTTGCGGCGATGTCGCGCAGCAGGGCGAACCGCCCCTCGAGCGAAGCCTTGACGGCGGCCTCGCGCTCGTTCGAGGCATCGAGCCGCGAGGTGAGGCTGTCGTGCGATTCCCGGTAGGATTCCAGCAGCGTGAGGTATTCGCTCAGCTGCGCGTCCCGGTGCCGGAGTTTGCGCCGGTAGCCCACCACCGCCCCCGTGACGGCCGCGGCCAGCAAGAGGCATGCCAGCGTGGCGATCCAGATTCGGTAACGCAGCCCCGCCTCGCGGAGCGCCGTTTCGTTGGCCGTGCGGTATCTCTTTTCCAGCTCGGCCACCGATACCCCCTGCCGTGCCTTGTCGAGCGAATCGCGCTTGCCGATGTACTGCATGGCACAGGCATAGGCTTTGCCGTCCTCCCCGCGACGGTGGTGTATGGCCGAGGCGATCGTGTAGAGCCCGATGTTGTTCTGGTTGAAGCGTTTGATGTGCGCCAGCGAGCGGTCTATGTAGTATTGCGCCGAATCGGGCTGCTCCGCCCGGTAAAAAATGATGGCCGAAGCGATGTCGTAGAGCGTGCGGTCTTCGTCGTCGGCCGATGCGGGGCCGTGTGTCAGCGGGGCTGTCCGCAGTTCGTGCATGTCGATGTGCGCCCGCTCTTCGAGCAACTGCCCGGGGCTCCAGTCTTCGGCGAAGGTGTGGTATATCAGGTTTTGCAGGGTGATCTGCTGGGCGAAAAAACGGAATGCCATCGTGTCGCGCGCCCCGACCAGCGGGGCGAGTGTTTCGATGGCCTCGGCATAGCGGCCGTTGGCATACTGTGCCGACGAGAGCATGTAACGGCTGTATCCCTCCAGTTCCCCACTACCGGTCTCCTGTGCCGCGGCGACGGCTTTCGAGAATGCCTCCTCGGCCTCGGTGTCGTATCCCTGTTCGAGGTACAGCAGCCCCAGCGTGTGGTATAGTGCCATGAGCAGTTTTGTGGTTCCCGCCTTGTCGCGGTTGCGTTCGGCATAGAGCATCGCCTGCGTGTAGCCTTTGATCGCTCGTCCCAGGTCGCCGGCATTGTGGTGTACCTTTGCGTCGAAATACCAGGCATAGGCACGCTCGGCCCCGGAGCCGTGGCGCTCGTAATAATCCAGTGCGGGGGCGGTCAGCGAATCCTTGTCAGCCTCGGCACCTGTGCGGGAGTAGGTCTGCGCGAGCAGCAGGCGTCGCCGGGCGTCGGCCGCCGGTGAAATGGCCGAGGGGTCTATCTGCCGGAGAGCCAGCAAGGCGCTGTCGGGATGCTCCTCTATGAGCATCGAAGCCTGGGACATCAGGTTGTCCACGGCCTTGTTGCCGCATCCGGCAGCAAGCAGGCCGAGGAGTATGGCGGTTAGGTATCTCATGCCTGCAAAATTAATATAACTTTTATTTCCGCGGGTATTTTACCGGATAAAATTACCCGGCCCGATCGGTTGTCGTGCCCCTGCGCCGCACGCAGTGCTCCCCTGCAGACCCCGGCCTTGTCCCTTAGCGCTTAGCCCCGGATTTTTGTGCAGCCGAAACGGCCGAAATACATCCTTGCCGCACTGCCGCAGGACGGAAAACGGGCTTGCAGCGACTGCAAGCCCGTTCCCTTTTGTTTTGCACCTACGGTCAGCGGTAAATCTCGTTCAGCAGGCGTGCCAGCCGGTAACCGCCCCGGACGAGCTGCTGCTCGATGACGGGCGTGTATTTGTCCACGTAATCGTAGGATATTTTCGTCCCTTCGGGGCTGTCCTCGTAGATGCCGACGCAGATCGCATGCGTCTCCTTCAGCCAGTCCTGCGGCTCCCCGGCCTGTACCAGTGCCGCCTCGTCGTCCGTCAGGCGGTCGATCTGTTCCTGCCACTCGGTGTAGCTCCACTTGTGCCCGGCTTCGAGGATCGCCGAGTCCCAGGCCGAGTGGAGGTTCGTCTTGCGGCCGAACATCAGCACCGGGCGCTGGTTGCCGCCGATATCCGACAGGCGCCCCGTGTGCATCGGGCAGTGCATGTCGCCGACCAAGTGGATCAGCATTTTGAGTTTCTCGGTCTCCGCCTCGGGCGCCAGCCCGCCGGCCTTGAGCTCGGCGACGAGCGCCGTGACGGCCGTCAGCACGTCGCCTTTGGGGTTCCGGGGCATCGTTTCGAGGGTTTGGCCCTCGTCGATGTTCAGGTAGTGCCACGTCTTGGTGTAATTGTATTCGGGGGTGTGGCTGGCAATGTCCATCCAGTTGCAATAGTACACGGGCGAATGGCCGTTGAGCACCTTGTCGATCTTCTGGGCGGCTTCGGGCGTGAGGTGGCACTCTGCGATGTAGGCCGTGACGTCGTGCCCCTTTTGTCCCCATCCGTATACGCTGCCGGCGAACAGCAGGCATGACAGCAGGATAATCAGGTTTTTCATTCTATCAGTGGGTTTTGTGGTTGTTTAATGGTTCATCGTGGCGAGGAACTCCTCGTTGGTGTTGGTCATTCCCATCTGCTTCTGGAGGAACTCCATGGCCTCGACGGGCGTCATGTCCGAAAGGTATTTGCGCAGCACCCACGTGCGGTTCATCACGTCGCGCGGCAGGAGCAGGTCTTCGCGGCGCGTACCTGATGCGATGACGTCGACTGCCGGGTAGACACGTTTGTTGGCGAGCTTGCGGTCGAGCTGGAGCTCCATGTTGCCCGTGCCCTTGAACTCTTCGAAAATCACCTCGTCCATCTTCGAACCGGTGTCGATCAGTGCCGTGGCGATGATCGTCAGCGACCCTTTCTCCTCCGTGTTGCGGGCTGCACCGAAGAAACGCTTGGGTTTGTGGAGCGCGTTGGCATCCACACCGCCCGAGAGCACCTTGCCCGATGCGGGCTGGACGGAGTTGTAGGCACGTGCCAGACGGGTGATCGAGTCGAGGAAGATCACCACGTCGTGTCCGCATTCGACCATGCGCTTGGCCTTGTCGAGTACCATTTCCGCGACTTTCACATGGCGCGACGCCTGTTCGTCGAAGGTCGATGCCACGACCTCGGCCTTGGAGTTGCGGGCCATCTCGGTCACCTCCTCCGGGCGCTCGTCGATCAGCAGCACGATGATGTATACTTCGGGATGGTTGTCGGCGATGGCGTTGATGATCGACTGCATGAGCACCGTCTTACCCGTCTTGGGCTGTGCTACGATCAGTGCGCGCTGCCCCTTGCCGATGGGCGAAAAGAGGTCGACCACGCGCGTCGACATGTTGTTGTGTCCGTTGCCTGTAAGGCAGAATTTCTCGCTCGGGAAGAGCGGCGTCATGAATTCGAACTGTACGCGGTCGCGGATGAACTCCGGCGCCAGGCCGTTGATCTCGTTCACGCGTACCAGCGGAAAATATTTCTCCCCCTCCTTCGGCGGACGTATGGCGCCGTTCACCGTGTCGCCGGGCTTCAGCCCGAAGAGTTTGATCTGCGACGGCGAAACGTAAATGTCGTCGGGCGAGTTCAGGTAGTTGTAGTCGGCCGAACGCAGGAACCCGTATCCGTCGGGCATGATCTCCAGCACGCCTTCGCCCTCGATCTCCCCGGCGAAATCGTCCTTGGTGATCACCTCGCCGTCGAAGGATTGCGCATCGGCTGCTGCTGCCGGGGTAGCCTGGGCTGCCTGGGCAGCCGGGGGTGTCGCGGCGGCGGGTTCTGCTGCCTCTTCCTGTGCCTGTGCCTGTGCCTTGGGCTTGCGGCCGCGGCGCTTGGGCTCCGCCTTCTCCTCGCGGGGTGCCTGTACGGCTTCTGCCGCTGCCGCTGGTGCAGGTGCCGGGGCGCTTTCCATCGGGAGCTCCGGCTCGGCGGGGGTTTCGGTGACCGTTACGGGCGGACGCTGTGCCGGAGCGGTGTTTTCGGTCTTCGTATTGGTGATGCGCGGCCGGCGGCTGCGCGGGGCCTGGGGAACGGTTTCGGGAGCGGTTTCCGCCTTTGCGGCGGCAGGTTCGGCTGCGGGTGCCGTCTGTTGCATTTCCGTTGCGGGAGCTTCCTTTTTTCTGCCCCGTCCTCTCTTCTCTTTATTTTCTGCGGGGACGCCTTCGGAAGCTGAGCTCCCGGCGATTTTCTCAATCAGTTCGCGCTTCTTCAATGTGGTGTCCCCGATACCGATAGCTTTTGCTATTTCACGCAGTTCGACGAGACTTTTCCCTTCGAGCGCTTTCAAATCCTGCATATATTTCTATTTCAAAATGATTTTCAGAACCCCGGCGGGCGCCGGGACGTTGGAATTTGTCTGCAAAGATAGTGCATTATTTCGAAATTCAAAATAAAAAATTGCAGATCACGCCCTTCCGCCGGGGCTTTCACCATAAATTGGGAGTGCCCGGACGTAAAATACTCATTTATGGCGATTGTGCAACCCGGAAATTACCCCCACCTTTGCATCCAGAACAACAGATCTATTCAGCCATTGCGTTGTTTGTATTGTTAATGTTTGTGTGTGCAAAAACCTCCCGGGAAGCCCGGGAGGTTTTTCTTCGGTGTCGTTCCGGCGTCCTGCCGGCGGCGGGAGCCTCCGGGGGTTATTCGTTGCGCCGCAGGTTCCACTTGTTGTTGTTGCAGATCACGGCCCTGACCAGGTCGTCGCCGTAGACCTGCATGTTCGAGTAGGTCTGCCCGTAGGTCATCGTGGCGTGCGATGCCGCCGCGAAGTCCATCAGCACGATGCCGACGTTCCCGCGGAAATCGTAGCTGTCGATCTTGTCGGCCGTATACCTGTTGTACTTGTTCGCGCAGTAGTCGTAGTCGCCCACGGCGCCGAACAGGCTGATCCCCGACACGCTGCAATGGGCCGTGTCGTAGCAGCTGACATAATTCATGCACCACCGCGTCGGGTCGTCCGTATTATAGGTATAGGCGATGCACTCGTCGATGGCCGCATACTTGGTCTTGCCGTCCGATGCCCCGTTCTTGATGTTGTAGAGGTCGTTCACGCGGATCGGGGCCTGCCCCACGCCGTTGCCGCTGAGCGTCGTGTCGAAAACCACCTTGTCGTCCGTCCAGTTCAGGTAGGCGCCGAAATACCGGCCGTTGTTCGACGATTTGTAATCCTCGCGGATCATGAAGAGTATCTTGCCGCGGGCGTCGGCCAGCGTCATCAGGGGGTGGAAGTCGGCCACATACCCGCTGCAATGCGAGTTGATCAGGCTGACCACGCTTTTGTCCCACCCCGTCTTATTGGCGCTGGTGCTGGTGTTCTCGTATTTCATGTGCACGAGCACCGTCTCGCCCGGATGTTCGTCGAGGAATCGCACGAAACGGTCGAGCAGGTGCGAAAGCATGAAGGGCGAAAGCTCCTGGCGGCCGGAGCTGCCCGGGGCGTAGCCGCCCAGCGTCGGGTCGCCCAGCGGGGCTATGCCGTGATGGATCGGGAGGTCGCGCACCGAGGAGCTCGACGAGGAGGGGCGCAGGTCGAACATGCGAACCCCGGCCGCAAGCTGCTCTTCGATGGATAGCTCCTGTGCCTTGATGATCTTGGTCGTGTTCATATAGCCGAATACGACGTTCTGCAACCATTTGAAATGGTACCTATCGTCGGGCATCCCGTCTTTGTACTCGTAGTGCGAACCGTAGATCGTGCAGGCGTCGTGCGACCCGGGGATGGAAACCTGCGACAGGTAGGTGTTGTCGGGCAGGTAGGCCATCCAGTCGGAATAACCTTCCGAGGTCTGTTGCGCCTGCGCCTGCATGTCGCCGATCGTGAACGAATAACGGTGCCCGGCCTTGAGCGTTGCCGGGGTCGTGTAGCTGTAGGTCTTCCCTTGTGTCGTGACGGCGGAGAGCGTAAGCCCCTCGATGTCCTGCGGCAGCATGAACGCCGTGACCGCGACCTTCGACCCTGCGCTGAGCTGGATATAGGGGACGTCCCCCGACATCAGGTGCAGGGCCAGCACGTTCGATCCCTTGCCCGGGATAACCGAGCACCGGTCGGTTTCGATGTCGAACGTGAAGCCGCCCGCTATGGGGCCGTTTTCGCTCGACAGCACGAGCTTCTGTACCTCCGCGGCCTCCGAAAATCCCACCTGGATCGTAACCGTGGTCATCAGCGGGCGGAATCTGAAGGGTACCTCCGCGCCGCGTTCCACCCCTTGGGTGCATGCCGCCATATAGGCGTACTGCATGTTGCATTCGCCGTTGTGGTAGGTCTGTACGGCCGGGATTCCCGTCACGACGATCGAGCCGCTGTTGGTCTGCACGGCGTCTGCCGGATAGAAGGCGTAAAAATCGTAGCTGGGACTGCTCCCCCACTGCATCCCCGTGTTGCTCAGGTCGGCTTCGCTTTCGGTCGCCCCGGAGACGCTGACTTCGACTTCCGCCCATTGCGGGGTCGTCTGCGGGCAGATGATCCCCACCCGGTCGGCGTTGCGCCAGTAGATCGGGTAGTAGCCGTCCTGTAACGGGCCGTAGGCCGTGCGGGTTTCGTCCGTGGTGTCGGGCGCTTCGTTGCCGATCGACAACCGGCAGACGATGGCATCGCCTCCTGTCGCGGGAGTTCCGGGCCCTTCGGGCAGTTCTGTCGTATCCTTTCCGCAACCGGCCAGCAGAAGCGCGAGTAGCGACAGTCGGAAAATAGGTTTGTGTTTCATAACGTCAGGTTCGAATTGGCGGTTTTTGGTTCAGTACTCGTCGTCCGCATAATTCACCGAGCTGGGCCCGAGTTCGCCGCCGTGCGGCTGTGAAATCGCGAACCCTGCTTCCGCCGCAATTACGAGTATCTCCAATTCCGGCTTTATGTATGCTGCTTTCATCAGATTCGGTTTATAGATAAATCGGGCGGCGAAACGCTGACCGTGCCGTCGTTATGCGGTTTCGCGCTGATTTTCGGTGCGATTCTGCTGTCCGAAATCCAACTGCCCTCCGCAAAACGACAGCGTGGCACAACGGAAGGCGATTAGAAGAACAGCGCCGCGATTCCCGCCGCGAAGCACATGAGCAGCACGGACGTGAGGAAGCTCGTCAGGAACGCCTTCTGTCCCTTCTTCGCGATGGCGCTGAAATTCACGTTGATGCCGAGCGCCGCCATGGCCATGCCGAGCACGATGTATGCGAAATCGACCAGATTCGGTGCGATGGCACCGATGAACGGCACGAACGTGCCGATGATGGAAGCGCCGATGAAACCGAGCATGAACCATGGGAACGACACTTTGCGTTTACCGTCCGTCGGTATTTCGGAATGGTTTCTGTCCCACCAGATGGCGATGACGATGGCCGCGAACACCAGCATCAGCACGCGGGAAAGCTTCATGATGGTGGCGATGTCCACCGCGCCGAACGCGTCGCCGGCCGCCACGGCATGGGCGATTTCGTGCAAGGAGGCTCCGGCGGTGATGCCCAGCTGCGTCTTGCTCAGGCCCGTCAACGGCCCAAGGGCGATTTCCAGCAATGCGAAGATGGTGCCCATGATGGCGATGATGGCCACGGCCATCACCTCATTGTTGGCCTTCTCATCCTCTTTTTCCGGCGGCACCTTGATGGAGCCGGACAATCCCATGACGGCTGCCGCGCCACAGATGCCGGTACCGCCCGCCACGAGAATGGCGAGCTGCGGATCGACGCCAAGCTTGCGTGCGATGTTGTAGCACACCACGATGGTGAGCGTCACCACCACTGCCGCGATCGGCAGACACTTGATACCCTGCGTGAACAGCACCGTCAGATTGAGCTTGAAACCAAGCAGGATGATGCCCAGGCGAAGCAGCTTGTTCGAAATGAGCCCGGCCGCATCCTTCACACCGGCCTTATGTTCGGCGGAACGGTTCGAATACCATTTGCGGATCGGGAACTGCGCGACCATGCCGATGAGCAGAGCGATGATCAACGCGCCGAACAGGCTGAATCCCGGAAACTGCTTGAGCCACGAAGCCACCAGAGAGGCCGCCAACGTGACGATGCCAATGAACGCCATTTCCTTGGTGGCTATGCGAGTCCACCATTTCTTGCAAAAATCAATCACGAGCGTCAAGTGTTCCGGTTCATGCGGACAAGCCGGCCGGATGGGGAGACACGCGCGGGAATCCATATTTTGCAACATATCTCGAACGGGTTTGAGGTCTGTTTGCTTCAAGTCGGGTTTAAGTTGGTACGCTGGAGATGCAAGCCAAAAACACAGGCAGAATCAAGGAGGGTCAAGATGCAATTCGAAGCCTCGCGACTGGAAGGACTGGAACACCGCACCGACGCGCAGTCCGCACCGGAAGTGTTCTTCACGCCGATCATCACACCGGAAAGCCTCGTCGCCGCCTACCATGCGCTCGGACGCAAGCCGGAAGGCAAAACGGCCATCAAAGTCCATTCCGGCGAATCGGAAAAATCCAATAATCTCAATCCTTCGCTCGTCAAGGACCTCGTGCAGGAGATCGGCGGCACGCTCGTGGAATGCGCTACCGCATACGACGGCAATCGTGAAACCCCCGAAAAAAGCCTTGCCACGTTCAAAAAGCACGGATACGCCGATCTTGCGCCAATCCAGATCATGGACATGAGCGGCGAAATCGAGATCCCGGTGGCCAAGCACCGTCACATCGCCTACGACATCGTCGGCAAGCATATCGACGACTACGATTCCATTTTCGTGCTGTCGCATTTCAAAGGCCATCCGATGGGAGGCTTCGGCGGCGCGCTCAAGAACGTGTCCATCGGCATAGCCTCGTCGAACGGCAAACGCTGGATCCATTCCGCCGGCGTCACCAAGGACAAGTGGGTGGAAACTCCTCAGGATGCATTCCTCGAATCGATGGCCGAAGCCGATGAGGCCGTGATCAGCCACATGCATGGCAAGATGATGTATCTGAACGTCATGAACCGCCTGTCGGTGGATTGCGACTGCCTGGCCTCACCGACGGAACCGGACATGCATGACATCGGCGTGCTGTCCTCGCTCGACCCGGTGGCACTCGACCAGGCATGCGTCGACCTCATCCACACCGCCCCCGACGGAGCGTCCGTCACCGAACGCATCGCCTCGCTCCACGGCGAACACATCCTCGAATACGCCGAGGAACTTGGCATCGGTTCGCGCGCGTACCGTCTGACCGTACTCGACTGACGGCGAACGCAATGGTCACGAAACCCGCGAAGCCTACGGAAGCCAGCATCGCAATCGCACGTATCGAAACGTTGCTTGCCGAACGCGATTGTGTGTTCGTCGCAATCGACGGGCCATGCACGTCTGGCAAAACCACGTTTGCCGCGATGCTCAACAGGCGTTTCGGCGGCAACGTGCTGCACATGGACGATTTCTTCCTCCGTCCCGAACAGCGCACGCCGGAACGTTTCGCCGAACCCGGCGGCAACGTGGACCGTGAACGGTTCGAAACGGAAGTGCTGGCACCGCTCGCCGCCGGACAAGCCGCGCAATACCGGCCATGGGATTGCCATACAGGCGATTTCGCCGTCGCGTACGCCGTCGAACCGGCCCAGCTGACCATTGTGGAAGGCAGCTACAGCATGCACCCCGCCTTGCGGAGGTATTACGATTGCATGATCTGTCTTGCGGTCGATCCTGCCGAACAGTTGCGTCGGCTCGAACGACGCAATCCACGCATGTTGCAACGATTCGTCGACGAGTGGATTCCGCTGGAAAACCGCTATTTCGAAGCGACCAATATCCAAGCCGTCGCCGATTTGCTGGTCGACACCGCGCTGCCGGACGGTGGGTCGGTCGTCGAGCCGGTATGACGTATACGCATATCCGAAGAGAAGGAAACATTAAGGAGAAAACAAATGTCTGATTCCGCAACCATGCCCGCGGCCGCCCTGCGCCGCACCGACCTGCCGAAACTGAGTCTCGGCACCAAGACAGCAGCCACCCTGCTCGCCATCGTCGCAGCGGTCGTGCTGCCGCAACTGTTCCACGTCATCGGCGCCGTCTCCGGACAGGGCACCATGCTGGGCGTCGCGTTCCTGCCGATGCATCTGCCGATCATCTTCGTCGGCCTGATCGCGGGCCCCGCCGTCGGCGCGATCGCCGGCGCCGCCGCTCCGCTCGTGAGCTTCCTGCTGTCCGGCATGCCGATGCTGGCGATGCTGCCGCTCATGATGGTCGAACTGTGCGCATACGGCCTGGTAGCCGGTCTGCTGCGCGGCATCAAGCTGCCGAGCCTGGCGAAGGTGGTCATCGCACAGCTCGCCGGACGTGTGGTGCTGACCGCAGCCACCGCGATCGCCGTGTTCGCGTTCGGTTCCAGCAAGGCCATCGCCGCCACATGGACGAGCGACCTGGCCGCCGGCCTGCCCGGTCTCGCGCTGCAGTGGGCGCTGATTCCGCTTGCCGCCTACTGGACCGAGTCGCTGATCGCCAAGCGCAACCACTGATATGACGTTTGCCCGGCCACGTTCTGGGCAAACGCGTGATATGCGGGAGCCGAGCCGTTAAGCTTGGCTCCCGTTACTTATAGGAGGACTACGTAGGAGTTTTACGAAGGGGAAGCGGTCATGATCGCAGGAGTGTCCATCACCACATTGCTGCTGGTGCTTGTCGCCGGAATCGGCGCGGGATTCGTCGGATACGCGGTAGGCGCGTCCTCGCTGATCTCCTATCCTGCGCTGCTGGCGTTCGGCATTCCGCCCGTGCTGTCCAACACCACGAACACGGTGGGCGTATGCGGCACCGGCATCGGCGGCCTGCTCTCCGCCCGCAAGGAGCTCAAAGGCCAAGGCAGACGCGTGGCCGTCTACGCGTGCATCGGACTGGTCGGCGGCATCATCGGCGGCCTGCTGCTGCTCGAACTGCCGGCGAAGGTCTTCGAATTCGCCGTGCCGCCGCTCATCCTGTTCAGCGCGCTTATCATCGCGCTCAACCCACGTAAGAAAGCTGCCGCGCGCGACGCCGTGGCGCAGGCGCTGCCGCAATCGCATCAAGGTGAGCGGGCCGCACGAATCGCCAGCAAAACGGCGGACGGCACATTGCGCAACGATCCATGGTGGCTGTGGGCGGGCGTGAGTTTCGTCGGCGTGTATTCCGGCTATTTCGGCGCCGCCGCCGGCACGCTCGCCCTGGCCATCCTCGACTTGGGCAAAATCGGCCCGTTCCACCAGATCAACGCGCTGAAAACCGTGGTCGGCTTCGGCGCGAACATCTCCGCCGCGATCATGTTCATCTGCCGTGGCTCCGTCTACTGGCCGTTCGCCATCGCCATGTGCCTGGGCTGCATCATCGGCAGTTCCATCGCCCCTCCGGTCACACGCCATATCCCCGAGAACATCATGCGCGCCGCCGCCGTGCTCACCGGCATCGTCCTCGCCGTCAAGCTTGGCTGTAGCACCTATTTCTAAAAGCCTTTGGTTCCGGAGTGTGGCGTGTGACCGTGCGGCTGCGCTCCGGAACGACAATTTCCGGTTCCTCGTGTGCCGAGATTCGTCTTGGCCTGGTGACTTGCGGCGGGTTTGTTCCCAAGCGGGTGTTCCGTAGGTGGTTTTTCGCTTCCGTAGGTGGTTGCCGGAGGAAAGGCGTTTGAGAAACGGCTTAAATTAAGCCATTCTCAGACACCAATACCAGAACCAACCACCTACGGAACCACAAAACCACCTACGGAATTGAGTCTGGCAACGGTGTTTGGCGCTTTTACTGAAGATGGTGAAAAACGGTATATGCCGCTTCGAGTGGCTCGATTATTTCGAATATCTGAAAAGAGTAGGACCCCCCCATTAGATAAGTGTCGATAGTGCCCGCATGACGATATCTACATCCTTGTTTTCCAGCTCGCGAATGACGTGCAGATAGGTTTCCTGAGTTGTAGTCATGCTGGCATGGCCTAGACGGCGTGACACGCTGGCGATCGATACGCCGGCGAACAGCAGCAGCGATGCGTGTGTATGGCGCAGACCATGGACGGAAATAACTGGCACGTCCACGTTTCTGCAATGTTTTGCAAGCACGTCGTTGGCTGTTGAGTTGTAGACCTTGCCGTGCACGAAAATAGGTTTATCATGCGGAAGATCCTTGAGTAATCCAGACATTTGCATGATGAGTTGCCAGTCGAGTTGCACTTTACGCACGGACGATTCGTTTTTCGTGGGTACGAAACCGCCGCCGTTTTTATAATCCCAAGTTTTGTTGACGGAAAGCGTCTGGTGTGCGAAATCAAAGTCATCGGGTGTGAGCCCAAGCGCCTCAGAGAATCGGAGTCCGGTTTTCGCGATAAGGAGGATAAGCCAATCCCAGCTTGCCTCGGCCCCAAGATCAAGGTCCGCGAGCATGGCATGCAGCTCGAATTGGTTGAGATACTTCATTTTCTTAATGCGTGGCTGCTTGCCTTTGATGATGACTTTACGCGTTGGATCACGGGGTATGAGTCCTTCGTCAACGGCATCGAGAATGGCGCCTTTGATCTGATGGTGAAAATCCATGGTGGTTTGGCGCTCATGATACTGTGCATATCCGTTGATGAGCTGCTGGTATGCGGTTCGATCCATATCGGTGAGTCTGAGTTCAGGGATGAGCTTGCCGAGCCAGGATTGCGTAAGTCGATATTTGCCCATGGTCACGTCTCTGATGGCGCCTTCCTTGTACGTTTTCACCCACTGGGCGTAGTAGTCGCAGAACAGCGATTCTGATGTGATGGTTTCCTGCATGAGATGCGCCTTTCTAAAAATAGGGGATTGGCGCAGCCATCATACTTACGCTGATGAAGGGTGATGAGCGAATCCAGACGGCCGAAAAACGACGCAATTAATTCTTGTTCCTCTAACACTGGGCACTGGATAGGCATCTCGAAAAAGATTGAATCCGAAATAGAAAAACGATCAGACCTCGCACCGGAATTACCTTCGAGAAACATGAATTGATGCCATCTGCTTGTCTTGAAATAATGCTCCAGATATAGCTTGTCTATCGTGTCATCCACTGAAAAAACAGTATAAAGAGGCGACATAACGCCGTTTCTGTCAAGTTTATTCCGATTAATGGGCCCGCATGGAGCTACGGCCGAGATCCTGGGATTGTATATGAAGTCATCTGGATGCACTACGGAATAATTTCCAATATTCGCATCGTTTGTGATGTCATGGTCAAAATAGTCTAACTGGCTTACAACACCATGCTCAGCGGAATTGGTGAACGTCTCCTTAATCCCGTTCGTATTCTTTTCAATTCGCTTAGATGCTAATTCCCCCAGCTTACGCTGTTCCCAAGCGGGGGTGCGGTATTCTTGTGAAAGATGTGCAGTCGCTCGTGGAGCCGCGCATTTTGCCGGCACCGCAATGAGGAGGGATAGATGAACAAGCAGCAGCTCGCTTCGAAAATCTGGGAGTCCGCCAATAAGATGCGTTCCAAGATTGAGGCGAACGAATACAAGGATTACATTCTTGGCTTCATCTTCTACAAATTCCTTTCAGAAAACGAGCTGATGCGCTTGAAGGACACCGATTTCACCGAGGATGACCTGCTGCTGCTTACGGAGGATAATCCGGACATTGTGGAAGGCGTACAGGATGAGTGCGGCTACTTCATCTCCTATGACAACCTGTTCTCCACATGGGTCAAAAAGGGCAACGATTTCGAGATTTCCAACGTGCGTGATGCGCTTTCGGCGTTCTCCCGCAACATCAATCCGGCGCGTAAGAGAGTGTTCGACGGTATTTTCGACACCCTGCAGACCGGACTTTCCAAGCTTGGCACTGATGCGAGAAGCCAGTCCAAGGCCGCGCGAGACCTGATTTATCTCATTAAGGACATTCCGATGGATAGCCGTCAGGATTATGACGTGCTTGGCTTCATTTACGAATATCTCATCAGCAATTTTGCCGCCAATGCGGGCAAGAAGGCCGGTGAATTCTACACACCGTCCGAGGTCTCCCAGCTGATGAGCGAAATCGTCGCATGGCATTTGCAGGGGCGCGAGCAGATCAAGATCTACGATCCAACATCCGGTTCCGGCTCTTTGCTGATTCATATTGGCCAGTCTGTGGCTCGGCGCAATGGCAATCCGAATTCCATCATGTATTACGCGCAGGAACTCAAGGAGAACACCTACAACCTGACGCGTATGAATCTGGTGATGCGCGGTATTCTTCCCGACAACATCGTCGCCCGCAACGGCGACACCTTGGAAGACGACTGGCCGTGGTTCGACACGTTGGAAAACAAGGAGGAAACATACAATCCGTTGTTCGTGGATGCGGTGGTTTCCAACCCTCCCTACTCGCAGAATTGGGATCCTACTGACAAGGAGATCGATCCACGCTTCAGCTATGGCATAGCACCGAAGTCCAAGGCGGACTATGCGTTCCTGCTCCATGACTTGTACCATCTGCGTGCCGATGGCATCATGACCATCGTTCTGCCTCACGGTGTGCTGTTCCGTGGTGGCGAGGAAGGCCAGATTCGTAAGAATCTGATTGAAAACCACCATATTCAGGCGATTATCGGCCTTCCGGCGAATATTTTCTTCGGTACGGGCATCCCCACCATCGTGATGGTGCTGCGCAAGAAACGCGATGACGACAGGGTGCTCATTGTTGACGCGTCGAAACATTTCATCAAGGACGGCAAGAACAACAAGCTACAGGCTTCTGACATCAAACGCATTGTCGACGTGGTGTCGAACAACCGCACGGTGCCCAAATTCAGCCGTTTGGTGTCCATTGACGAGATTCGCGCCAATGATTACAACCTCAACATTCCCCGGTATGTTGATTCGTCTGAGAATGCGGAGACATGGGATGTGTACGCTTCGATGTTCGGAGGCGTTCCGAAGAGCGAGGTCGAGCAGCTTGGGGAATATTGGAACGCCTGGCCGAGTCTGAAGGCTGAGCTGTTCCGCGATAATGGTGCTTGCTATGCCTGTGACCATGATGATATCGCCACTGTGGTGCACAACAATGCCGATGTAAAAACGTTCATTGCCTCGTATGGGCAAGCCATTTCCGGCCTGCCTGCTGACCTACGCTCCCGTTTGGTGGAGCATCCCGAACAGGTGGATGCGCTCGGGCAGGAAACGGCCATTGGCGAGGAACTGGATGCGATGATCGCCAATACCGCGCTGATCGACCCGTATGACGCCTATCAGAAGCTTGATGATGCGTGGAACGGTATCTCCATTGATTTGGAAGTGCTGGGTTCCGAAGGCTTCGATGCGGTAAGAGCCGTGGACCCGAACATGGTCATCAAGAAAAAAGGCGGCAAGGATGTGGAAGTGCAGGATGGCTGGATTGGCCGCGTTCTGCCCTTCGACTTGGTTCAGCGTGAGCTGCTGCACGATGATTTGGCCGCGATCGAGGCGGACGAACGCCGTGTGCAGGACATTGATTCCGAGATTGAAACCATTTTGGAAGGTTTCGATGAGGATGACAAGCAGAATAGTGATGCGGTTAATCAGGACGGTGATGCCTTCGTTGCTGCCGAGTTGAAGAAAGCGGTTAAGGCGATCGGCAAGAATCCGGCTTCTGATTTTGAGCGCGGCTTGGTGCAGGCCCAAAAGCTGTTCGATGAGTCAAAGAAACTGAAGTCCGGTATCAAAACCAAGCGAAATGCGTTGGAGGAGAAGACCTGCGATGCGATCAAGGCGTTGGGCGATGACGAAGCCAGAAGGTTGCTGGAAGCCAAGTGGATCACACCATTGCAGAAGCAGCTGGAGGCATTGCCGAATGCCGTGATCGACGAGTTCATCGGCAAAGTGAACGCGTTGAAGAACAAATACGCCACCACATATGCCGATGTATGCGGCCAAATCGATGAAGCGGAGAAGGAATTGGCCGGAATGCTGGGCGATTTGACCGGCAATGCTCGCGATATGGCGGGTTTGGAAGAGCTCAAAGCACTGCTCGGGGGTGAATGATATGGCCGAACAGCATGAAAAAGCGTTGGTTCCGCAGATTCGTTTCACTGGTTTCACTGACCCTTGGGAACAGCGTAAGCTGGGGGAAGTTGCTTCTGGATTCGAGTACGGTTTGAATGCGGCTGCTTCGGATTTCGATGGTGAGAAAAAGTATCTTCGAATCACTGATATAGATGATCAAACTCGTGAATTCCGTACGGATGATTTATCTTCGCCTGATATCAATAATCCGATTGATGACAGGTATCTACTCAAAGAAGGCGATATATTATTTGCACGAACCGGGGCCAGCGTAGGTAAAACCTACCTGTATAAGGCATCAGACGGGAAAACGTATTATGCCGGTTTCCTTATTCGAGCGCATGTTTCAGATGAGGCAGATGCTGGTTTCATCTTTCAGAGCACACTGACTGAACGGTATAAGCAGTTTGTTTTGCTTACTTCTCAGCGTTCAGGGCAGCCCGGCATCAACGCGCAAGAATATTCAGATCTCCTTTTGCCTCTGCCATCCCTGATGGAGCAGCGCCGAATCGGTGCATTCTTCGACCGTCTGGATTCGCTCATCACCCTTCATCAGCGTAAGTATGACAAGCTTTGCGTGCTGAAAAAATCCATGCTCGACAAAATGTTCCCTAAAGGGGGTTCGCTGTATCCGGAGATTCGTTTCGCCGGTTTCACTGACCCTTGGGAACAGCGTAAGCTCTCTGAACTGGTTGAAATTGAGAGAGGAGGTTCGCCACGACCGATTGAGCGATACATTACAGATGATCCTTGTGGACTTAATTGGGTGAAAATTGGCGACGCTCCAGAGCTTGGCCGATATATAACCCAAACTACCGAGAAAATAAAACCTGAAGGTCTCGCAAAAACCCGCCAGGTGTATCCGGGGGATCTAGTTTTATCGAACTCTATGAGCTTTGGACGACCATACATCATGGCCATTAAAGGCTGTATTCATGACGGCTGGCTGCTGATCCGCGATGCCCAGAAACACTTCGATCCTATTTTCCTCTGCCATATGTTGGGTGCTCCACAGATGCTCAATCAATATCGCATGTTCGCAGCAGGAAGCACGGTTAATAATCTCAACAAAGAACTTGTTGGGAAAGCCATCGTTTCATTGCCGAGTAAAGATGAACAACGTGAAATTGGTATTGTCTTCGACCGTCTGGACTCGCTCATCACCCTTCATCAGCGTAAGCTCGAATTACTCCGGAATATCAAGAAATCCATGCTCGACAAGATGTTTGTATAGGGGTGTTCATGGCAATAATCACGTTATTTCACGGTTCTCCGTACGAATCCGTGACCCCCGAATACGGTTTAGGCAACGACAAACACGACTACGGGCGTGGTTTCTATCTGACCGCGAATGTGGAACTGGCCAAGGAATGGGCCGTGTGCCGGCCGGATGAGTCCAATGGCTGGGTCCACCAGTACGAACTGGACACGAATGGGCTGCGCATCCTGGATTTTCAGGAACATAGCGTGCTTACCTGGCTGGCTGAGCTGATGAAGCATCGTGATGCCGCTGATTCCAAGCGTTATCGCATGCTGGCTGCGAAGTTCATCGCCAAATACGGCATCGATGCCAGCGGCTATGACGTCATCAAAGGCTGGCGTGCGAACGCCTCGTATTTTTATATCGCCAAAGAATTCGTCCGCGACAATGTGGACGTCGATATCTTGGAGGAACTGCTGTCGCTTGGAGGTCTGGGCATCCAGTATTGCGTCAAGACCGCAAAGGCGTACAGGCAACTGCGCGAAGTCCCGGACGGCCTGCTTTCCGTCAGCTACAGCGAATTCAACGACAAATACAATCAGAGGGATGTCGAGGCACGCCAAAACATGCGCGACCTCATCGATTCCGATGCCAATACGGTGACCAACGTGTTCAGCACGTTGCTCTAGGGGTGATGACAATGCGGGCATATCCAGAGGTCTACCGGGATGATGTGGTGGAAACTCAAGGCAAGCTCTTCGACTACGTGGCACAATCGTTCCCCAACAAGAGCACGGAGGACTTCATCACCGTATATATGGCGAGCAAAACACGCAAAAGCATTGATGAGGCCAAAGCCTACGTCAACACGATGGATGCGAAAGAGCTGTGGAAGTATTTCACCGAGACCGAGCACTACCAGTTGAAGGACGGCAGGGCGCTCGAAGGGTTCATGCCTGATTGGATTGGCGAATTCTACGCCTACTACCAATGGTTCTACGCCATTCCCAGTGCTGAAGTGATCGCCAAGGTGCCGCTGGACTTCCTGAAGAAAGCCTATTTCGGGCTTCATGATCTCGATCTGGAGCTTGCGGTGCGGAAAGTCGGCGAAGAATGACGGACATCATCTGCTTCCATAATCCCGATGAGGAGAACGGATACCTGAGCAACTGGTATCCATCGCGCTTCGTTGTGGATGATGTCGAGTTTTCCTCGATGGAACAGTACATGATGTACCGCAAAGCCTGCTGTTTCAACGATGCCGAAACAGCCGCGCGGATTCTTCGAACCAGCGACGTGGCCGAGATCAAACGACTTGGCCGACTGGTAGCCGGTTATGACGATCACGTATGGAACGGCGTTCGCCAAATCGAAGTCTATGAAGGATTGCTTGCCAAATTCAGTCAGAACGCCGAACTCGGTGCGCAACTCGTAGCGACCGGCAATGCGATATTGGCGGAATGCGCCGTCAAAGACCGCATCTGGGGCATCGGCTTGTCAATGCATGACCCAGCCAGGCTCGATCCAGCCCAATGGCGCGGTCAGAACCTGCTCGGATACGCTCTAATGCTCACAAGAAAGAAGCTCAACCGCGTAGATGAGCGATAATACGGCCGTTTTCCCGTATCAATCGTCCCCGCTTGGGAACAGCGTAAGCTGGGGGAACTAACCGAAAGCTATTCAGGAGGTACGCCCGCTGCTGGAGAATCTGAGTTTTACGGTGGGTCTATTCCTTTTATCAGGTCTGCTGAAATTGCAGCTGAATCGACTGAACTCTTTCTTACGGAAAAAGGATATGAATCATCCTCTGCGAGAATGGTCAAACCCGGCGATGTGCTGTATGCATTGTACGGAGCGACAAGTGGCGAGGTGGCTGTATCGAGGCAAAAAGGTGCCATCAACCAAGCTATTCTCGCCATACTCCCTCGCGACGATTGTGATGCAAGATAC
>OHAJ01000375.1_pt1 | contig 32816 bp, 20 predicted proteins | sample 1577101 | NCBI WGS metagenome assembly OHAJ01 (sample SAMEA3541531, study PRJEB24748) | human gut metagenome | biome: human gut; feature: human-associated habitat; material: faeces | place: China | collected 2012
GTAGAGAATTATTTGAAAAAGTTATTGAAACTGCCAGTAAGGACTACGTCGTGAATCGGCGGTGCGTATCTTGCCGTTGGTGCGGAGACGAGCTATGCTGTCGGTCATGAAGTTGAACAGCGAGTAGGAGTTGGTGAAGCGGTTGAATTCGTCGACGATGTCGTCGACAGTGTAGGAGAATCCTTTGTTTTCCATGCCGCGTTCGATCGTGACGAGCCGTTCCAGATCGCGGCGGATGAAATCGCGTATCGACAGGAGTCGTTGTCTTCTTTCGGGAAGATGGGAAAAGGTCGCGATGGCCGATCGTCTTTCATCCCATTCGGAGGGGAGGATGGTATAAGGAGAGAGAAGCCGTCTGATTTTCTTCGCGTGTATGATCTGATAATAGATCATGCCCTCTTCCTCCTGGCGGGGGGAGGGGCGGAATTTTATTTTTACAGAAGCCATTTCATAAAAAGGTTGGTTAATCTCATTTAAACGTTAATTACGGACGGCAAAGAAACCAAATGACGCTGTAAATCCCGCTTATCCGCGCGCCAATTTTGCGCGCAGGAAGCAACCGTCTCGGTTTTCACCGTCTCGGAGAGGCGCTGCTCCGAAAGAGACTGCTCCGATAGACGCTGCTCCGACAGATGCGCGTCGACATCGGAGCCGCGCCTCTCCGAGGCGGTGAATGCGATCGTCGGTGTGATGTCTAAAGTGTTAAATTAGTGATAACCAGTGTTATGTTTTTTTATCCGACGGGATTTAGGATGGCGCTTTTTAATAACCCCCGTTATCACTAATTTAACACTGTATAATGTTATTCTGTAGCCGCTAAGGCGCCGGGGATGAGTGTGGTTTTAGGGTATTGGCTTTCACCGACTCGGTTTTCACAGTCTCGGGTTTGCCGTCTTGGTTTTCACCGCCTCGGAGAGGCGCTGCTCCGATAGACGCTGCTCCGACAGGGACACGCGTGACATTGGAGCGGGTAAGTAATCCTCTCGAATGGCTCAGGGAATCAGCCAATTTGTCCGAATAAGAAAAAATACGTAATTTTGTGGTATAAAGAGAAGACAATGAGCTGACAATGGTTTTGCTGACAGGAATAACCCGATTCATACACCGGCTTTCACTTGTCGCTATATCGATTATAGCGACTGCGGTGTTATGCGTCAGCTGTTCCAATGGTGACCGGACGGTCAGGGAGGAAGAGTCGTTGCGCAGAGCACTGGAGGTGCAACGTCTGCGCAACCTCGCCCGGGGAGATGCCGTATCCGCTAAAATAGCGGCCATTGTCGACAGTATGCGGGAGGGGCGCCACGATATTTTTTACTTTTCGTCGGTAAATGTATTGATTGACCAACTCTTCACGGAAGGAAGGTTCTCTCTTGCTGACTCGCTTGCGTCTGAGATGATTCAGGAAGCAGCCGATGAACGAGACTCCGTCGCCCAGGGAGTGGCACACAGAATCCGGGGACAGATGTTCTATAAACTCTTACGGCCGCAAAAGGCTTATGCCGAGTTTCTTCAAGGCCGCAGTCTGCTCCCGGACACGACTGCCGACCTGCAGATTTTCTCCAACGCTGCAAGTATGGATGAATGGGGATGGATTGCCGCCCGCGCTCTGAATGATACTGCCGGCATGAACCGATGCGGACGGAGGTATGCCGAGTCGGTGGCCCGGATGACGAAGACCGGATGGCGGGACTCCACAGCCCATTTCCCTGTCACGGCCCTTGCCTTTGAGGCCCTGCAGTCGCTGTCGGAGGGCGATCTGACAACCGCACGGCTAAAAATCATACAGGCCTCGGGCATGATCGACAAAAGATTCCCGGCCAATGCATACGAGCATTTCTATGAGGCGCGCAGCCGGCTGAACGCCGTATCCGGAGATATCGCCGGAGCCGTGGCCGACATCGACACTCTTATCAACGCCTATCGCTCATTACCTTGGTTTCAACGGATCGCCCTGCGCGAAAAAGCGAGATTGCTTGCCGATGCCGGCCGCAACGATCAGGCCGTGGCCGTAATGAGCCGCCTTTTGATGTTGAATGACTCGCTGAACTCCGAACAGACCGACCGCCAGCTCAGCGACCTGACTTCCCTCTACCGTTCCGAACTCGACCGCGAGCACCGAAATTCGGAACGGCTCAAGACCACATCCCTGATAGTCATCATAGCCCTGCTGACCGTCATGCTCGTCATATCCTTCCTCAACGTAAGGTATCAACGCCGCAAAAACATCATTCTCATAGAGCGCCTGAGGGATTTCGACAAACGTAGCGCATCCAGCCATAACGACGAACCCTCTTCACCTCCCGAGTCGGTCATGGATCTTCTTGACAAAAAGATGCTGTCAGACCGGCCCTTTATCAATCCTGCCTTCGGACGCAAAGAGCTTGCGGCTTTGGCGGGACTCACTCCGGATGAACTCGGGGCGATGATAAAGAACGAACGTAGCCAGACTGTAATCGGCTACATCAACGCCTGTCGTGCCGAAGAAGCGCGGAGAATACTTGAATCCGCCCCCGAAACAGCGGTAGCCACCATAGCGACAGAACTCGGATTCGGAACGCCCCGCACCATGCAGCGGGTGTTCAGACAGCATTTCGGAATGTCGCCTACCCGATTCAAAGAATTGTCAAAAGAGTCAAAAAAACGCTGATCCAAGGCGTCTTACAGCAGCGACAAGCCGGCTGCATGCGAAATTGTCGCATCATCCGGCGAAATTGTCGCATGAAAGTCAGGTCCGCTCCCCATGTTATTGCCTAATTTTGCAATGCATTTCCCGGAATTTTCTGATGAAATTGAGATTCCGGGAATATCGGACCGTAAATATCACATTATACATGATCTCAAAATTTAGCTGTAAATGCTTTCTGTGGCTGATGCTGGCGGCAGTGGCACTTTGTTTTCAAAGCTGTAGCGAAGATGACAGTCCCCGGCCGGAGGAGGGGCTGTTTGCCGGCCCATATGACGAGATTGTTCTCGGGGAGGAGGGAAAGGCCCTTCCTCAGGGAAGTGTCCGCATTGCCATAAAAGCCGAGGACGGGACGGTTTTCGAACGGGAAGCCCGCCACAATCGCGATGCCTTATCCTATGTGAGACTTTCCGAAGGACTTCGGGAAGGTACTTACAGACTGCTTTATGCGAGCGTTGACCGCCCGTCAGACACAAATGACGGAACCGAATATGACGAATATGGTCTGGGCAGCCGCATATGCGTCTCTGCTTCAGGTATCACGGTAATCGATACATATAATTCCAGATTCGGTTGTGTAGGTCTCGGCTCGAAGGATGATCCGTTGGTAATCACCAGTCCGTCGCATCTTTTTCAGCTGATGATGGCGGTAAACGATTATGACTCGAACCGACTGATAACCGAAAGCACGTATTTCAGTCAGGAATGCGACATCGATATGAAATCCATGTCGCGCAGCTGCGATGCCGAATACGGATGGATGCCTATCGGAGCAAATACCAACACCCCCTTCCGTGGAGTTTATCTCGGCAACGGATACAAGATAAAGAACTTGCTGATCAAGCGCCCGCACACGGCAGGCGTAGGCCTTTTCGGATTCATTCACAATGCATCGATCGATGGCCTTGAGATGGATAAATGCTCGGTCGAAGGCCAGTTTGCCGTCGGTGCACTCGCCGGTGCCGTGATTACCGCCGGCGACAACGACCGGGGCAGCGGCACCGTTACCAACTGCACGGTCACCGACTGCACCGTGAGCGGCAATGGCTCGAGCGGCATGCTCGGAGGGTTGCTCGGCGCTGTCGACATGCATTCCCGGGCTTTGATAGGTGACTGTTCGGCTAAGAACGGTTCTGTGACCGGCGGTATGAACGTCGGCGGTATCGTCGGCGGAGCGGGAATATACTCCTCGGTCATGGTGACGGGATGCGAAAATGCCTCGTCGGTCAAGGGACTTGTGGCCGGGGCCGGAGGCATTGTCGGCACCGCCGACACGCTACAGGTGGTGGGATCGCGCAACTATGCCCGTATCGAGGGTCCGACCGCTTCAAGCAGCCAGAGTTCCGGTGCCGGAACCGGAGGCATCGTCGGCGGTTCGGGATTCTCATGGATCACAGGCTGCAGCAATGAAGGCGATATATCGGGTTTCGAGGGTGTGGGCGGCATTATAGGAAGCACGCGCATCAAAGGAAGTCAGACGGAGTCTTATTATTATAACCAGAGCGTGTTGCGCTACTGCTATAACCGGGGATCAGTGAGCGGTGTCAGATTCGTGGGAGGCGCGATAGGCGAAGCGCAGGCGGGTGCTTTTGGAGTGTCTAACTGCGGAAGCGTCAGTGCCGACGGCTACGCGGGAGGCATATGCGGTACGGCGTCGGTGGCCGTGATTCATAACTCCGCCAATAGCGGTGACGTGAAGGCATCTTCGCATGCGGCCGGCATCTGCGGCAAAACGACATGGGGTTCATTCGCCATCAATCAGAATGCAGGTGCCGTTAAGGCCACGACCGGGCATGCGGGAGGTATCGCCGGTCTTGCCGGAAACAATACCGTCATAACTTATTGCTCGAACTTCGCGCCTGTAGACGGCGGTTCGGGATATGCGGGCGGTATTGTGGGAGATATCGGTGAGCCGCGCGAATGGACAGGCTGGGATATAGCGGAATGTGTAGTAGGCTCGATGGAATGTGTGATGGGGCTGGCGGGGCCCTGTCTTGCTGTGGCCGAAGGGGCCGTGGAGATGGCACATGCTGTGGAAATAGCCATTAAGATTGTGGAAACAAGTATGGAAGTGGCCCTGCAAGGCTGTGACTATACTCTTATCGGTTTTGGAATCAGTGAGATGCTGAATCCGGAGATGGAGGCGGAATTGCAGGCCGATATGCACGCCGATGCCCAGGCCGCCACTTCCGACAGCGAAGCCATGCTTGCCGAAATCCGCAATAAGTGTAATCCCGACTCCCCGCAGTTCGCGCTTTCTAACTTCGCGAACCTGTATCGCGGTCAGATCGAAAACCATGCGGCATGGTACAAAGAAGAGGGTAATGACGAGATTTTCAATGAAAATATCAACGAAAAGCGCGAAGCGCGCGCTGAGGAACTCGAGAAGATCGCACACATAAAGGAGATTGTGCATACCACTGTCGCCGGAGTGTGCGTGGCGGTCGGAACGATAACGCTCATAGCCGGAGAAGTGGCCACCGGGGGCGCGGCCACCGCAATTCTTGCCGCCGGAGCCGTTGCCTCGATTGTCGGCGGAGTGAACGCCGTGGTGAAATGCTGCACCGAGTTTGAGAAGAACGCCGTGATTATCTCCCAGTGTGTCAATGCCGCCGCGGTGAGGTCTACGGGCAGACATTCATCCATGGCCGGACGCCTCTGCGACGGATGTGTGATCTATGACTCCATGACCACTACGGGCGCTAACGGTGAATTTGCCGGCGAGATAGGACATCACTGCGACGTGAGCCACAATATATCGCTTGCTCCTCACGATGGATCCAAGCCCGACGGCGCATTGAAAAGATGTGTCTACGCCGACTCGTCCCTCGGCAACGGGACCACAAAATGGAACAACGATATTCTGTCGGTATCATATGATATGATGGCGAAAGAATCGACATTTACCGCACTTGATTTTTCATTCGGCAACAGTGGCAGATGGACTCTGTCCGCTAAGGAAAAGTGTCCTTATCCAAATGTGTCGGAGATGAGAAAGTAAAGAAGAAACACTATTTAAATAAGTGATGAAAAAGATAAAGAGATTATTGGCGGCAGCGGGTCTTTTACTTGCAGTCGGGATGACCGGATGCCATGACGACGACCTTGAATATGAAACGCCGGGCGAACTCCAGGGCACAGGCGACGACCGTGTCACAGTGGTATATATGCGCAGTCCGGGCGTAGGTGTACCGGATGCTTCGGGCGATGTTTCCGTCCTTCTTGAGGATCCCTCTGCGCTCCGGACGCTGAAGTTTACCGGTCATATTCGTCACGGCGGGGACACACGCGGGGACACCTCGTTTGCATGTCATATACGCATAGGATCAACCGATATTCCAGACGGAGTATATTTCCTGAAAATAGAGGGCGATAATGTTCCTGAGTTGGGGCAGCGCAAGGTGAAGTTCGTCTCCAGCGTAGGAGAGGAGGCTCCGGCAGGTTCCATGAGCTATGACGACCTTGAGGGTTCCGGGACGCAGAGCGATCCCTACCGGATCAATGATGATGGAGATTTCCTCACTATGATCTGGTATCTTGAGGATGACCCCGATAATGGCTATGGGAAATATTTCCTGCAGACAGAATCTTTTGATGTGCCGCGCCGCAGTCAGATGATCGACGGTCATGTATACGCTCCGGTGCAATTCTCGGGGACGTATGACGGTGGAGGCCACGAGCTGCGCAATCTTACTTATCAGGGAGGTTCGAATCAGGAAACCGACAGCGACATAGGCATCTTCCGGATGCTGTTCTCGGCTACGGTGAAGAATCTGACTATCAGCAGGGCGATGGTGGTCAATGCCGCAAGTCGTGTGGGTCTTGTGGCAGGTCGGGCCTATGGTTACTGCAATCTGGAGAATATTACCATAGATGGTTCAATCACGGCATCAGGCTCTGATATCGGCGGCCTGATCGGAGAATCGTTTGCCGCGCTAAGGGTCAATAACATAAAGATAGGCGCATTCTCGCTGATCGGAAGTGAGAATGCGGCCGAGAACGTGGGTCTGCTCGTTGGCGAGCAGTATCAGAATGATCTTACAGTGGATGGCGTCACCACTCCGGGGCATGTATTCACCGTGACCGGACATAGAAATGTGGGAGGCCTTGCAGGGCTTATTAACGTGAACAGCGCCAAGTTAAGCAACATCACTCTCGAACATAGTGTGGATCAGGAGACAAACGATGTCAAGATTGTATACGGATCCGAAAAATATGTGGGTGGCCTGATAGGCAATCTGCAGGTATCTCATGCCATAGAACTGAACAATGTGAATGTCAAGGCTCCTGTGCGCGGCGGTCAGGATGTGGGCGGTCTGATAGGTCATGCGTTCGTAGTGGACGCCACGGTCAACGGCGCACTTGTTTCATCGGTAGTGAACGGCGGCAAGTCTGTGGGCGGTTTCTTCGGCTATCTCGGTTATATGATGTCCGGCGCTAAAATTATATTTGATTGCGAAAGCAGGCCGGTGCGCTATGTGGTCAAGTCGTCGGGCGACGCTGGGGTCAAAGGCGACACATATGTCGGCGGCATGATCGGATATTACGATGCCACTGACGGAGATATGTGGTTTAGGGGGAAAGTGGAGATAGCGGTGAATGTGAAGGGCGGCTCGCATGTGGGTGGAGCATTCGGATATGCGACGAAGCTTGATAAATTCAATCCTTACGATATCGATTTCTCCTCGGCCACGATGCGTGTCGAGGCTTCCGGAAGCAATGCCGGCGGAGTAATAGGACTTGCCCATCATTGCTCGCTTGACGGAGGCAAAGTCGTCAGCCCTATAAATGAACTGCCGGATATCGACGCGTGCTTCAGCGGAGTCGTGACCGCGGCAGAGAACGCAGGCGGAATTGTGGGACGACAGGAAGAATCAGGTTCGATAGACGGGATGGCTTGCGCGGCAACCGTGACTGCCTCTGTTTCCGATGCCGGCGGTATTGTCGGCAGACTTGACTACTATGTGGCGCACTGTGTGAGCTATGGCCGTGTGGATGCCCGGCAAAGTGCCGGAGGAATATACGGTTCAGGTTATGACACTGCCAATATAAGTGTGTACAGATGCGTGAACTATGGCGATGTGCATGGCGACAGCAACGCCGGCGGTATCGGAGGCTACACTTATATGTCCAAAAATCCGAGTCTCAATATCAGAGAATGCTATAACTCGGGCAATATAAAGAGTTCTGTGGCCGGCGGCATAATCGGATTAGCGGGTTGCAAGGACACCGGCTCCAAGAACACCTATTTTGATATCAAATATTCCGGAAACCATGGTCGGGTCGAGGGTATGGGCGGCAATGACGGCTATTCGGCCGGAATTGTGGCCAAGATGGATCATCGCCACGGTTATGTGGCACAGTGCTGCAACAAAGGAGAAATCTCAGGACCGGCCCAGAAAGCCGTGGCCGGCATTGTGGCCCACATGGGCGATGGCGGAGGCAGCGGATTGCACTATAATTACGGTCTTGTCACACGTTGCATCAATTATGGCAAAATCAGTTCCTCTGACGCCAATACGCGTGTGGGAGGGGTGGTAGGAATTCTGGAATATGGTTTTTCCATGGACTATGGCCATAAAATCACCGACTGCGCCAATTATGGAGAGTTACCCACGAAGCAGAAACACGACAACGGTGGAATCCTCGGTTATACGCAAGCCTATACCAACACTTACCGCACATTCAACAAAGGGAAAGTGTCGCACGGCAACGCCATTATAGGCGATCACGCAGGAGCCTCGCTCTTCCATCACAGCCACAACTATTTTCTGGAAGACACAGGCAAAGACTGGCCTTCGTCTACAAAGGTCAGAACCGCTGACCTTTGCAAAGAGAGCACCTATGCCGACTTCGACTTCACCAATATATGGTGCATGACTTCCGATGGTCCCCAGCTTTACAACTGTCCTTTCCAATAAACCGTAAGTGAAATTCACAACGGTGATTTTCACTGGAAGCGCAGGTTGCAAACTGTTTGTAGGTTTGCAACTTTTTTGCTATTTTTGCGTATTTAAGTATATGAGGACTTTCCTGCCTGTCAATTCATGGGCGGGACTGTCCCGATATGCTGTGGAATGGTGTAAATATTCAAGAAGTGGAACAGAAAGATCAGGCGCAGCCCGACAAATCGAAGAAAGTCATTGAAGAGGCTGCCAACTCAGAATATAAATATGGCTTCACATCCGATATCGACACGGAAATAGTGCCTCCGGGTCTTAACGAGGATGTAGTACGTTTCATATCGGCTACCAAAGGGGAACCGGACTGGCTTCTCGAATACCGCCTCAAGGCCTTTCGCTACTGGCAGACTCTCGCGCCGCCGACATGGGCGCATCTTGACATACCCGAAATAGATTTCCAAGCCATAAGCTATTATGCCGCCCCCAAGAAGAAAGAGCTGAAGAACAGCATGGACGAGGTGGATCCGGAACTTGTCAAGACGTTCAACAAGCTCGGCATATCGCTCGAGGAGCAGAAACGCCTCGCCGGCGTGGCGGTCGATGCCGTGCTCGACTCCGTCAGTGTCAAGACGACACACCGTGAGCGACTTGCAGAACTGGGCGTCATATTCTGTTCGATGTCGGAGGCGGTGAAGGATTATCCGGAGCTGGTGCGGAAGTATCTCGGTTCGGTGGTCGGTTATCGCGACAACTTCTACGCCGCGCTCAACGCCGCGGTATTCTCCGACGGTTCGTTTGTCTATATACCCAAGGGGGTGCGCTGTCCGATGGAGCTGAGCACATATTTCCGTATCAACGCATCGGGAACAGGCCAGTTCGAGCGGACTCTCATAGTGGCCGACGACGACGCATATGTCAGCTATCTCGAAGGATGCACGGCACCGATGCGCGACGAGAACCAGCTGCACGCCGCAGTTGTGGAGATCGTGGTCGAGGAGCGTGCGGAAGTAAAATATTCGACGGTCCAGAACTGGTATGCCGGCGACCGCGAGGGACGCGGCGGCGTGTTCAACTTCGTGACCAAACGCGGACTCTGTCGCGGACATCGCTCTAAAATCTCATGGACACAGGTGGAGACTGGCTCGGCCATCACGTGGAAATATCCGAGCTGCGTGCTCAAGGGCGATGAAAGTGTGGGCGAATTCTACAGCGTGGCGCTTACCAACAACCGCCAGCAGGCCGACACCGGAACCAAGATGGTGCACATAGGCCGGAATTCGAGGAGCACGATCGTGAGCAAAGGCATTTCGGCCGGAGAGTCGCAGAACAGTTACCGCGGTCTCGTGCGGGTGGCGAAAGGGGCGGAGAACTGTCGCAACTATACTCAGTGCGACTCTCTGCTGATGGGCGACAGATGCGGAGCGCACACATTCCCTTATATAGAGGTGGACAACGACACCTCCACGGTGGAGCACGAGGCGACAACCTCGAAAATCAACGAGGCGCAGCTTTTCTATTGCCGCCAGCGCGGCATTCCGACAGAGGAGGCTATCGGCCTGATAGTCGGCGGATATGCGCGCGAGGTCATGAACAAACTTCCGATGGAGTTTGCCGTCGAGGCGCAGAAGCTTCTCCAGATCTCACTTGAAAATTCTGTAGGATGATCGAAAGAATCATAATAATAGACGGTATTGACCCACAGACCTTCTACGGGCCCAACAACAGTAACATATCGCTGATACGCAATCTTTTCCCGAAGTTGCGCGTGGCCGCGCGCGGCAATGTCATAAAGGTGATCGGGGAGGAGAGCGAGACGGCCGAATTCGAGAAGAAGGTGAAGGCTATCGAGGCCTATGCCTCCAGATACAACAGCCTGAACGAGGATGCCATAATCGACATAGTGCGCGGAGAGGCTCCGGCACGCCGCGATGCGGCCGGAGTGATAATATATGGCCAGAACGGCAAGCCGATCTCGGCACGCAATGCCAACCAGGCCCGGATGGTGAAGAGCTTCGACGAGAACGACCTGACATTCGCGCTCGGCCCGGCCGGTACGGGAAAGACCTATATAGCCATAGCGCTTGCAGTTCGTGCTTTGAAAAACAAGGAGATACGCCGGCTCATACTGTCGCGTCCCGCCGTGGAGGCAGGTGAGAAGCTCGGCTTTCTTCCCGGCGACATGAAAGACAAGATAGATCCATATCTTCAGCCTCTCTATGACGCTCTCGAGGATATGCTGCCCGCCCTGAAACTCAAGGAGTATATGGACGCGGGGACAATACAGATCGCTCCGCTGGCGTTCATGCGCGGACGGACGCTCAACGATGCTGTCATCATACTTGACGAGGCGCAGAATACCACCACGCAGCAGATGAAGATGTTTCTGACACGCCTGGGCATGAATTCAAAAATGGTGGTGACCGGCGACGTGACGCAGATAGACCTGCCCCGCTCCACCCGCAGCGGACTCCTGTCGGCATTGCGCATACTCCGCAATGTGAAGGGGATAGGAGTGATAGAATATGAAAAGAAAGATATTGTCAGACATCCGCTTGTGCAGCGCATAGTCGATGCCTACGAGTCTGTCAGGGATATTGAAAACGAAGAAGAAACCGATAGAGAGGAATGATACAGAAAGGTGATACCGTAAGATATCTTAATGCTGTCGGAGGCGGCAAGGTGACCCGCGTCGAGGGACGCATAGCCTATGTCGATGACGATGGCTTCGAGACACCGGTGCAGGTCAGCGACCTTGTGGTGGTGCTTCCCGCAGGGCATACGCCCGACGGTCCGGGACGCATGATGTTCGACCAGAAGGCGTTTGACGTCGGCAGAACCGACAAGCGCGAGAAGCCGGAACCGGCTGTCGCACCCAAAGTTGCAGCACCCGCTCCCGCGCCGGAGGACTTCCCGATCGAGGAAACCGAGTATGGCGACGACATGACCGTGACACTTGCCTTCGAGCCGGCCGATATAAAGCGGCTTTCCACAACGCGGATCGACGCACTGCTTGTGAACGATTCGAATTATTTTCTTACATGGCAGTTGCTGAAACGTGATGCGGAAAGCGGATGGACGATAGTCGCGAGAGGCGAATCGGCCCCTAATGAAGTGGTTACGTTCGGATCGTACACTCAGGCGACAATCGGAGAGTTCGAGAGATTTGTATTCCAGGCCATCGCCTGCAAGCAGGACAAGCCTTTCGAGATAAAGACACCTCTGAGCGTGTCTCGTAAACTTGACCTGACAAAATTTTTCAAGGTTCATTGTTTCAGACCGGGCGCATATTTCGAGACTCCGGTGATAGAAGTGCCCCTGATTGCGGAGAAAAGCCGTAAAAAATAAATGACTCATGGCTGAACGATGGTGGAGCGCCCCTATGGAGGGTGACGGAGGCAAGACAGTGATAGTGACAGGCCGCGATCATCTCGACAAGGTGATCGGATCGGGGAAATTCCCTTATCTCATACGGGTGTCATGGAAATATAATTCCCTTCCCGACGGTTTCCCCGACGAGGCCGACGCGGAACTGATGGGCCGCGTGACCGATGCTTTCGAGGAGACATTCCGTAAGGACAAAGCCGCCTATATGGTGGCCATTTATACGGGAGAAGGCTCGCGCGACTGGCTTTTCTATACTGGAAATCTCGGAATATTCAACAAGGTGTTCAACCGTGCTCTCGAGGATATCGGCGAGACAGTGCCTTTTGAGATCGAGGCGCAGTCGGATCCGGACTGGACCGACTACAAGGAGATGCGCGAGCTTTCCTACATTCCTGAAGATGCAGAAGAGGAATGAACCGACCTGTGTGTAACATTAATCAAAATCAAATATTAGTTGACCTTATGAAAAAAACTTTCTTATTGATGTTGATCTGCATACTGGCGTCCGTTCCGGCACTCCGCGCGCAGGTTGTCACCACGGTACCCGATCCGCTTCAGGAGGATTCCGGGAACGTTGTCGTATATTTCCATGCCGATGAAGGAAACAAAGGCCTTGCAGGCCTACCCGCCGACACGCACATCTACGCCCATACGGGCGTGAATGTGGTGGATAACGACGGCGTGACGACAGAATGGAAATATGCGCCTGCGTGGGATGAGGATCTTCCCAAATATCAGCTCGAGTATGTCAGCAAGGATCTCTGGAAGCTCAATATCGGAGATATTCGCGAGTTCTACGGTGTCGCTCCGACAGAGACTGTCAAAAAACTATGTTTCGTTTTCCGCAACACAGGCGGCACAAAAGAGGGTAAGGACACGGATGGCAAAGATATATTTATAGATGTGCTCGACAGTGGATTCCAGCTGGCTTTCAGCACCACACGTCAGGGAAGTGTCATATGCGCTCCGACAAGCGTCCGTTTCACTGCATCCACTACCGAAGAGGCCAATATCGCCATATATGTGAATGACAGTAAAATCGGTGATGCGTCATCATCGAAAAGCCTGCAATGCGTCTATAAGTTCGAACAGCAGGGCAATTATACAGTAAAGGCCGTAGCGACGGCCGGAGGCAAGACCCTTGAGAAGTCCATACCTATAATATATGTGCGCGAGTCTGTGGCAGCTGCCGACAAGACGGTGCCTCCGATGGGACTTACGAAAAATGCAGACGGATCATACACATTCTGTCTTGCCGCTCCGGAGAAGGAATCGGTGATCGTGATCGGATCATGGGACGGATATATAGGCAGCAATGACTATGTGATGGATTATGTAGACAAAGAGATCGAAGGCGCGACATTCCGCTATTTCAAGACGACTATACCGGCTTCCGTAACCGGAACTGAGTTCGGTTATTATTATATGGTAGACGGTACCAAAGCGGTAGGCGATCCCTATGCGAGACTTGTGCTTGATCCTTATAATGACAAATATATTTCGGAAGAGGTATATCCCGGCAAGCCGGCTTATCCGGAGGGCCTCGTGCCTTCCAACACTCTTGTGGCATGGCATGCCGACGGTCTGCTCGACTACAAATGGAACATAGAGAAATTCAAGGGAGCGTCAAAAGACAATCTTGTCATATATGAGCTTCTGTTCCGTGATTTCACCGGTACGGAAGGTGAGGCGAGAGGCAACGGCAATGTCCGTCTGGCCATGGATAAACTCCCCTACCTGAAGGAACTTGGCGTGAATGCCATCGAGCTTCTTCCGATCAACGAGTTCAATGGAAACAATTCGTGGGGTTACAATCCCAACTTCTATTTCGCCATAGACAAGGCCTACGGCACTCCGCAGGATTATAAGGAATTTATCGACAGATGTCATGAACTCGGCATGGCCGTGATACTCGACGTGGTGTTTAACCAGTCGGACGGTCTGCATCCCTGGTATCAGATGTATCCTATCCGCTCAAATCCGTTCTACAACCAGACGGCGCCCCATGCCTACAGTGTGCTCAATGACTGGAATCAGGGTTATCCGCTGGTAGCTCAGCAGTGGGATGACATGCTGAAGTTCTGGCTTAGCGAATATAAGGTGGACGGTTTCCGCTTCGACCTCGTGAAAGGCCTTGGCGACAATACCTCCTATGCCAACAGCAGTGACTCCGGAACAAACGCATATAACGCGTCGCGTGTGGCACGCATGAAACGTCTGCACGACGCCATGCGCGAGGTAAATCCCGACGCTTATTTCATCAACGAGAATCTCGCCGGCGCCAAAGAGGAGAATGAAATGGCTGCCGACGGCGAGCTGAACTGGGCGAATGTCAATGACGCCGGCTGCGAATATGCCATGGGTTATTCGTCGAAGGCAAGCCTCAACCGCATGTGGGCTGTCAGGGACAGCCGGACAGCAGGAAGTACGGTGGCATATCTCGAAAGTCATGACGAGCAGCGTCTGGCCTACAAGCAGGACCAGTGGGGCGCGGCAGGTATCAAGGGTAACCATAAGGTCAGCATGCAGCGTCTCGGTGCAGCCGCCGCACAGATGATCCTCGTGCCCGGCTCGCACATGATCTGGCAGTTTTCGGAGATGGGCAACGCACAGAATACAAAAGATGCGACAGGAGGCAACAACACGAGTCCGAAGATCGTCTGCTGGGATCTTCTCGAGGATCCCGACAACGCCGGACTGGTAAAATCTTATTCGGAGATGATCGGTCTGCGTCTTAGTCATCCTGATCTTTTTGCCGAGACGGCTGACTATACTTTCAATCTCGGATCGTGGGCTACCGGCCGTTATATAAAGGCCAGAACCGCTGACAAGGAACTTTATGTGGTGATCAATCCAAATCCCGGCAAATCGATCGACATGGAGATTGACTTCCGTTCGGACAATAACTCGGCGTATTATGTTGCCTCGAAGAGTTTTGATTCCGAACCGGCGTTTGACGCTGCAGCCAAGAAGGTGACAGTCGAGGCAAACTGCTATGCGATCATCGCCACAAACAATCTCTCGGGTGTGGAAGGCATAGTCTCCGACGCGCTCGAGGCGACCCGTATATTCGCGGTGACGGGTGGTATCCGCGTAGTGAACTGTGACGGCCCCGTCAATGTTTATACTCCGGACGGAGTGAATGTAGCTTCCGGCTCCGGAGATTCCGACATCATGGTCGATGCCGGCACATATGTGGTGCGTGCCGCCGGGAAGACTGCCAAAGTGGTGGTGCGTTGATTGCATCCGTTTTTGACCTTTTAATATAAAATTTGGCCCGATTTTAACTTAAAAATGTTAAAATTTGGGCCAAATGTGAAAAAACGAGAAAAAAAAAGCAGAAAAGTTGCGATGTAAATGAAATTTATATTACCTTTGCATCGTTTTTGATAGCAAATACATTGTTTTATTATTTTAAAATTTAAAGAGATGAAGAAATTAGTTTACTCGCTCGCTGTTCTTTTTAGCGTAGCACTCGTATCTTGTGGCGGCAACAAGGCTGCTGAAGCAGTTGACACTGACACTATGGTAGCAGAAGAGGTTGTAGTTGACACTGCAGTTGACACAGCTAACGGCACTGAGACTATCGTTGAGGCTGCTGCTGCTGAGGTTGTTGAGGCTCCCGCTGACAGCGCAAAATAATCGCCGCTGAGAACAGCCTGACGAAAGTCAATTTAAAGATGCCGGAGATTCCATTGGAATCTCCGGTTTTCTTTGTAGGAACAGCTCCGCAAAGATATAGACAGCTATGAAGAATAAATGATAATGGACACTACGTCTGTCCGATTTGGCAATTTCGTCACAATTGGTTATCTTTGCAGCATAAATAAGCCTTATGAACAAGAAATTTAAGACAATACTTATCGCCGCTATCTCCGTTCTGGCCGCGCTGATAGCCCTTGTGGTCGTACTTATAGTACGCAACAACAGCAACACCCAGGCCGTCAACGAGGCTACGGCACGGGCCGACAGTCTTGCCATAGCCAACGACCAGCTTCTGCTGACAAATGAGTTTAACCAGCTGAATGCCGATTTCAACCAGTATGAGGGCCAGCAGGTCTATCTTAAGAATGACTCGCTTGTGCAGAAATACAATGAGGCGCGCATGAAGGTCGAGGGTCTGATTCGCGAACTCAACGAGGAGAAACGCAGTCACAGCAAGGATCTCAGCGCGAGCCGCGCAAAAATCAAACAGCTTGAAGGCGAGATCGCCACTCTTAAAAATATCGTACGTCATTATCTTGAAGAGATAAAACGTCTGGGAGAGGAGAATGCCGGTCTCAAGCAGGAGATCGAACAGGTACAGCAACGCAACGAGCAGCTGTCGAATCAGGTGACACAGGCCACTACGACCAACCGTGAGCTCACGCAGACCGTGCAGCTGGCGAAGAAACTGAACATTACCGGAGTGTCTTTCCATGCATATAATAAAAAAGGAAAGGTGGAAAAGAATATAACCAAGGCACGCCAGCTTGGTGTCAGCTTTACTGTCAGTCCCAATAATACGGCCGCTCCGGGTATGAAGACATTCTATATGCGTATCATATCGCCCGAAGGCGCGTTGCTCGGTGCCGGCGGTAATTTCAAGATCGATGGCCAGAGCGTACAGTCGACAGCCTCACGTCAGGTGGAGTATGCCAACGAGGAGATGTCTGTGTCGATATATTGGGATGTGAACACTACTCTGACTCCGGGAGATTATACGGTGGAGGTATTCTGCGACGGTTACCGGCTTGCTTCCCGTCACTTCACCATGAAGAAATAATTTGGTGGTTTCGCGAAAAAATATTAATTTTGCAAATGCTTCGAGAGTCATGGCCTAATAGCCACGGATGTCATAGAGCCGGAAAGCTCTGAAGCATACAGGATTGTCTTATGGTGTAATGGTAGCACTGCAGTTTTTGGTTCTGCCTGTCCAGGTTCGAATCCTGGTAAGACAACCGACAGCAATCGCAACTGGTCGATATCGATCAGTTGCGATTTTTTTATTTAATCCGGCGTCAGTCGCCGCTAACGCGGCCGAGGGAGTGGCGGTGACAGAGGCTTTTTGTTTCGGGCGAATCAAACCATTGGCGAGAGCGGCTGTCTTATGTATAAAATAAGATGGAAAATCTGACAAAATGAGATGATATTTTATCTTAAAGTTTGATTATGAATTGTAAAACGTGTCATCATGAGAAATCTGATTATAACAATAGGCCTCTCAATCCTTCTTACGGCAGGGGGATTTTCAGGTTACGCCGCCGGAACACCCCGCGGAGAGCGCCATGAACGGCATGAACAGCGAGACAACCACCGTCAGTCAGGCAACCGGAATCATAACCGGCATGACAACGGCAATCGTCGTCCTGACAACGGCCATAAAGACAATAGAAACAAACATGATCACAAGGGGCCTGGACATGGAGACTACAGACATCCGGGGAATTCCGCCCCGCGTCCCGGATCATACGGACGTCCCACGCCACCACCTCCTCCTCATCACCGGCCTGCGATGATGCCGCCGGGACACCGCTATCCTGATCGTCTGGGACATATGGTGAGCCGTGCCGCACGAGGCGCCCGTAATGTAAGCGTGTGGCAGGTTGATAACAACACCTATGTAGTGCGTTATTTCAAAAAGGGCCGATATTACACCCGCTACCTTTATCCTTATGCCAACCGATACGGTGCGGTGCAGGTTCTCGCACCGGCATGGCAACCGTTATCGTCATGGTTTACGGTTCCATCGGTCCAGGTCAACCTCTGGCTGTAGAACTTTGTATCATATATGTCGGCACTCCGGTTTTTAAGCCGGAGTGCCGTTGCGTTTGAGGAAAAGGCGTTCGAAGAGTGCTTTGTCAGGAACTTCCGAGGCACGGATACGGGCACGTATCCGAGTCCACATCATGTAATAATTGCCTTTCTCTATCGACAGCAACAGACATATGGACTGACTTGACAAGCCTGCCAAAGAACAGAGCATCAGACGCACATACTGTTCGTTGAATTTCGGGAACTGTCTGCGTATCTTTGTGGCGATCCCGTCGTTGCGCTCGTTGAGTCTCTTTTCTATTTCATCGAATATATCACCGCTTCGCAACGACCTTAGCTCGCGGTTGAACTCATCCTCGATATCATGTAACTCGGTTTCATCCGTAACTTTGAAATATTCACGGCTTATCTGGTTTAGTTTCTGCATGTAGAAATCGAGTATCACATTGGCCCATCTGTCATTGTCGTTCTCTTCGCCCGGTGTGGGCTTGTCGGTTTCAGGCATGACATGCTGAGCCCCTGCAATCAGGGCTACATCTTTTATCTCGTTTTCCGCCTTGAGGGTTTTCGACTTCCGGTAATATCTGAACAACAGCGCGGCAAGAAGCGCGAGCAGCAATATGGCTGCACAGACTGTCGTGACTATCAGTAGACGCCGGTGCTTTTCCCGGGCGTCGCGGGCTTTCCTTTCATAGAATGTGCGCTCCACGAATTCAAGCGAATTCGACAGAGACGTTCCTGCCTTGTCGTATTCAAGATCACGAATATGTTTGCCGGCTTCAAGCGCAAGATTATAATTCTTGTCCCGTTCATGCATGTCGGCCATACATTCCCAATATTGTATGTCGTTTTGCGCTTCCGGAGTGTTGAAATATGCGTGCGCGCTGTCGGGCATCGCATTGCGATAATATATCTCGCCGATGTGTACGGAATCGGCGGAATTCATCATCTCTTTCCGCATATCGCTTCCTATGGCCCTGAAATGCCCCAGAGCTTTGGCATATTCACCGCGTACGCGGCATATGTCGGCATACAGGAAGTTATAGTGCGCCATTTCCATGCTGTCGTCCGAGGTCAGGGAGAGGGCCTTTTTCATGAGGATATGTGCGGAATCGTTGTCTTCATGTGAGAATTCGCTCGCAAGATCCATGGTGGCATAGAACGCATTATTGCGGTAACCGGAATTCTCATATGTTTCCGCAGCGTTCCGACGGTGGATTCTCGCCACTTTGAGATTGAATACGCTTCTGTAGGCATCCGCAAGCAGTTCATGTGCACGGGCTTTAAAAAGTGCGTTTCCGTTTCTGCCGATAAGGTCTATGGCTGTCAGGGCCTCCTCGACCGCCTTGTGTGTCCTTCCGGCATTGAACGCTGCGAGTCCCGAATAATACCGGGCCTCCACTTCATGCACCCTGTCGCCGTCTGAACGGAAATATCTTATAGCCTCCTCAATGGCGGCCGTATCTTCAAATACAATGTGAGCTTTGCGCTTTTCCTCCGCAGCGAGCAATGTGTCGCAGGCCTTCTTTTTGGAAAAAGAGCCTCTGTCGGAGCAGCAGCATAGCGGGAAGATCGCAGCTATCGCCACAACAGTCTCCAAAACGGTCCGTGAAATACGATATGGTCTCATGTCGCAAATATACAACATTATTTTTATCCCCGTCAAAGAATCGGAGTTTAATCTGCAATAAAGAATAAATTTACATATTTTAACAAAATTAATATTTATTAATATTAGGTTTGGATTCTTGTACGATCGCATAACTCCGGCAAAATGGTCGGGCGGCAGTGTTAGGAAAGTGCGGTTAAAAACTAACAAAGTGTTAAAATGCTTGACTGAGTGGAAAATATAATTTATTTTGGAAAGTGCCGGGGATTTGGAAAAGTTGAAAAGCCGCACTATCTTTGCAGTGTCGTCAGAGAGGACATGATGCGGATTCTGACGGCGAAGGTACCTTTAAAAATAATCATCATGCGAAAAACAATATTCTTGTTGTCGGCATCGGTTCTGACCGGAAGCATTCCAATATGCGTTGCGGCGGACGACACACCGGCATTATTGAAGAATGTAATCAGGGGGAAGACCGCAGGCACGAAAAAGACCACGGTGTCTAAAAAGTCGAAAGACCCTGTCAACATACCTATAAGTACGGGACGTTTCCGTCCCACTACCGAGGGAAACGGAACGGATATATTCTGTTTCTACTGGCAACGAAAGATCGTGCTGGGAGTATCGTCCGATCAGGGCGAGATAAGAGTGCTCATAAAGTCGCCCGACAACAGGAAGGGCCGTCTTTACAGACTCAGTTGCAGCGACAATCTTGTTTTTCCGGTGTCAGGAGAGAACGGCAGCTATTCGGTCGAAGTAAAGACAACCGCAGGTACGGAATGCACGTTCCTGTTCGAGTTGACCGACTGACAATAACTCCAATATCCGGAATCAGATCAGAGAATTACAAACCATGATATAATGTCTAACTTTAAAAACTTGAAAGTTATGAGGTATTCTACAATTATCGCGATCGCGGCAGCATTGTTGCCGTTGCAGTCGCAGGCTACAGATCTGATTCCGGAACAATGCACCATCGGAGACCGTCCGTTTGTGCATCCGCTTGAATTCGTGTCGTTCTCGTTCGACGGCGGTGTCAGGCTCGGCGAGTCGGCAAAAGCCTATGTGACTTGCGGGGATGAGACAGTAATCGAGGCGACTTCTTTCGAAGTGTCCAACTATGTAGGCGAGAAGCGTACCCAGGGGTGGGTGAATGTCCTTTTCGACAAGACTAATCTGCCACTCGGCAAGGACTATACGCTTGTGGTGGAACCTCAGTCAATAGTTTCGGAAACAGATCCTGATCTGACCACCGGTCTTATAGAGGTGCCTTTTGCAGTTCCCGCTGATCTCGGTGACATATGGGATCCGGACATAAAACCGGGTCAGATCGTAACGTCATTACGCAGTATATGGGTGTACTGGAGATTCGAGACAGATCCTGTCGGTGAACCGGAATGGATACTTTACCGCGATGGCGAGGAGGAAGGCCGTTACCCCGCGCATGTGGGCTGGGACTGGGATCTCGGGCAGGCATATGTTGATTTTGGCGAGGAAAAGAAATTCGACAAGGATGTGGAATATTCTTTGGTACTTCCGGCCGGGAGTGTGTCTTCATGCTATCGGACAGACATAGTAAACCGCGAGGTGCGCATAGACTTCACGGGAGGATATGTGCCTCAGCCTGATCCTATTACTTATGACGGTTGCCGAATAGAAGTCGACAGTGAAAACCGTCTCGGTATCGTGGCCTTCCATTTCAACAGAATGGTATGGACACTCGACGGCGCCAAGATGCTGCTGCTTGACGTAGAGACCGAAGAGTGTCTGGTACAGGAGGACCTTCATGTCAATACGATGATAAACTGTTCGGAGATATATGCTGATTTCGGGGGCTATCAACTTGAGCCGATGAAAGGATATACTTTCGTGATACCGGAAGGAATGCTTGTCGCTATCGACGGTGACCCGGTGTTCAATTCGCGTCAGTCATACGGATTCAACGCGCCAAGCGGTGTGGCGTCGGTGACGGATGACGCGGAAGATGTCTCTCCGCTCTATGACTTGTTCGGGAACCGTATCCATAATCCGCAGAGCGGATCAGTATATATCCGTAACGGTCACAAAATCATCTGGTAAGGTTATGGAGTCTAAAATAAAAAGAATCTTGTTGTGGCTTTTTGCCGCAATCGCAATTCCTGCAAATGCCGAAGATCCACAGCCCCCTGCTCCAAGTGAGCCGGACGGTATCATCGGCGGACATGAATATGTGGATCTCGGACTTCCGAGCGGTACATTATGGGCTACATATAATGTAGGAGCAACCTCTCCCTACGAGGGAGGAGACTACTTCGCATGGGGCGAGGTAGAGCCTAAAGATGACTTCACGTGGGAAAACTACAAGTTCTTCGAAGGTTATGAAATAGATCCAAACAATGGGGAATGGGCTGTTCTGGAAGAAATAGGCAATAATATCTGCGGGACAGAATATGACGCCGCCCGGCATCAGTGGGGAAGCGGCTGGAGATTACCGAACGATGAGGAGCTGTATGAACTCAGAATGATGTGCTGGAACAAATATACTACAGAAAACGGTGTCAGGGGCTGCCGTGTATATGGCCCTAACGAACATAGTATATTTTTGGCGATCAATAGCGTCGGCCCTTTGTGGTATGGCGAACCGGATTTTTTCGATGGCCTTGATTCTTCTTTCTGGTCCGGAGTATTGGTTCCGGAATTCGGGTATAATGGCAGACCGATTGAGCCGAGCAACCGCGCACTTTCCATATTGGTTCAAACTGACACAAATTTGCAGACCTCGGATTGTCGAAGGGCAAGCGGATCGAATGTCCGTGCCGTCGTGAATCCAAGCGAGGCGGGTGTCAACATGACTGTCGGTGACAATGACGGTATAACCATATCATATAGAAATGGAAATATACTTGTCGACGGAGTGGAAACCTGCTGCCATATAAATTTGTCCGACCTTTCGGGACGTACTATATGCTCGTCGCCCGTTGAAAGCGGTATATACACACCGTCAGGTCTGTCGAACGGAATATATCTCGTGTCTGTGTCTGACGGCAGAACGATATTGAAAACTCAAAAAATAACAATCAGATAGGAGAATCTTACTTGAAGCGTTATTAATCCATGAGGAGAGTGTGTCATAATCGAGATCTGACATGTCATATACATAAGATCAATTATGACACATTCTTATAATTGTGTTTGATCAGTCATTATTTTTGTAGATTCCAAACTTGCAGTCGGCTTGGATTACGCATGCACGTATGCGGGCTTGCCCAAAACTAAAGGTCGATGGTCAGAAGTTGGCGAGGAATGCGTCCCATGGGACGTCCGGGGTGATGCCGAATTTGGCGCGCAATCTCTGGCGGTGTTTTTTGACGGATTCGGGACGTATCATCAGCAATTGGGCTATATGTTTGGTCTCAAGGCCCATATCCAGCAGGCAGCAGAGCCGTATGTCTCCCTTGGTCAGTTGCGGAAACTCGCGTTTGAGATTGTCGACAAAACCGGGGCGCATCTCTGTGAATATCGCTGAGAATCTTTCCCACTGATCATCCCCAGTAAGGTGTAATTTAAGTTTCTGTTTCAGAGCGGCTGATATGATCGGATCATCGGTGCTTTTCTCGGAATTGTTGTCAAGTTCCTCAAGAACGGAACTGATGGCGCGTTCCTTCTCGGCTGTGCGCATCTGCGCCACTGTAAGGCGCCGTTTGGTGTTCTCAAGATCATTTATAAGCACCGAGTCCTCCTGCCTGTGGCGCCGGCGCAGGTAGACTATGAGCCAGACCGTAGGCCCCGCAACGACAAGAAGCACGATGCCTACGGTAATCGCTACCGCCCGCAGGTGGCGGCGTGAATTGCTGCTTTCACTGTAATCCCTGAACTCCGCTATGCGTCTGTCCGCATTCATGCGGGCCATCTTCAACGCCCTTTCATATGCATCCGCACTGCGCCGGGCTGATGCGAGACGGCGCCGCATGCTGTCGGCATTTTCCTTGTCGTTGACAAACTCATAATATGGTATCAGCGCACGCATGGACTCCATGTCTATGCCGTCGTCGTTGTCGCTTATGCGCTTTGCGATAATATCAGCATGGATCGAGGCGGAATCAGGCCGCTTCGCTTCTATGGCACGTGCCAGACACTGTATGCGGTAGACACGTTCCGCATCATGTTCGATCAGTAGTCTGTCAGCATAATATCCCGCCGTGTCCAGATCCTTTTCATTTCCACGCAGACGGTAAAGATCCGAATAGACAATTATGCCCAGAGGGGGCGCGAGATGCATCAGTCCGCGTTCGAGCCGCATACTGTCGAGTGTGGCGAGATAGGCTGCCGTGTCGGCACGGTTGCGTTCCAGTCTTATGATATTGCTGTGCATGATGGCTTTCAAGGCAGGAAGACTGTCAGGTACGTAACGGATTATTTCGTTGAGATATTCGATCTGGGTAGGACCGTCCCAGACACGTCCGTACGCCATATTGAGCTCATATAGGGTCTCGACCACACGCATGCTGTCGCGCGCATCAATAAACGCCGGGAGTATTCCGAAAAGAATATCGGTCTTTTTTTCGAGATCAGGCTCGTTGATTGCCATGTGCAATAAGAGCCTTGATCTCAGATAGGGATGAGGAGTATCTTTTATCCGTGAAAGCGCCATGCTGTCGAGGAGATGCACATCGGCCGGATTTTTTTCGAATTCCTGAAGACGGCTCCGTGCGTATGTTCCTCCGGCCGATATACCGGGAGAGCTTTTGCGGGAAGATGCTATAGAATCAATGCTCACAAGTGTCCGCCGCAGCCGTTCGCTTTCATAGACATCAGCTATCTCGATCGCATCGGCAAGGTCAAGCAGAGAGTCGATACGGGAGTCTCCGGTGTTCCACGGCATGGCGCCGCTGTCGGCTTTCTCCCCTCCGCAGCCGGAAAAAAGCAGCGTAAGGAGAACCGTCATCATGGTCGGCAGGAGAAATCTCAACTTTCCTTTCATATTCCCTTTTCAGTCTTCAATATTGCAAATTTACATCAAATTAACATCTTTTGCAAGATTTTTGATAGCTTGTCCCCCTTATTTACCCCCTCTTCTGATTTTGAAACCGGGGAAAATGATATAAATTTACGGCCGAAATCCGAAGTGCTCTCCAACCAACAACCATAATCTCATAATTTCAGACTTATGAAGAAACTTTTCAGAACCATGCTTCCTGCAGCCATGTTGCTTGCCGCAGCTGTCGCTATCCACGCGCAGTACGACAGCAAAGCCGTGGAACAAAAGGGGGCTAATCCTGCGGAGCAACTTGCCTCGCCTGCCAGACGCGGCTATGTGGTTCCTCGTGTGAAAACGGGTTTCGGCAATGTGCTGTCATCTCCGTTTTCAGGTACGGTATCGTTCCGTGAGGCGCCTGTGCGGGCCCCGATGAAGGAATATATCGAATACGTCCCCGATATCAAAGGCATGGTGTTCGCCCCTCCCTCCACGGTTCTTAACTCTATCTCGGGCGACGGTTCTCTGACTCCTGTCAGCACCGTTTCCCTCTCGGCCGGCATGTGTACGCCGGGCGGTGGTTACGGAACAGATGACACTTATTATGTCACGCTTCAGTATTCCTATCCGGGACAGAATATTTTTTACGCTTTTCCTTATGATACTGAGACATGGCAGATGAGGAACGGAACTCCGTTCATGCTTTCGCAACGTTTCATGTCGACCGACCTTACATATAACCCTGCCGACGGTCTCGTCTACGGTTGCTTTACAAACGATGCCGCCGACGGATATGAGTTCGGTACAGTGGACTTCGCCGAGGGAGAACGCACCACTATCAGCGCCCTGCCTGCCGCCTGGAACGCCATAGCCGCAGACAAGTCCGGTAATATGTTTGCCATAGATATGGATGGCGATCTGCTTAAAGTGGACAAATCCAACGGTTCGGTCACCCGGATCGGAGCCACGGGCTATGTGCCGCAGAATCTTTCGTCGGCCACTTTCGACCACAAGACAGGAAAACTCTACTGGACCGTATCTACCGATACATCGGGATTTCTTTGTGAGATAAACACCGAGACAGGCGCAGCCGTCAAACTCTTTGATTTCCCCAATGCCGAAGAGATCTATGCTCTTTATGTCATGCCTCCTGCTGCGGAGGACCGTGCTCCCGCCGCCCCGACGAACCTGAGTCTTGATTTCACCGACGGAGATCTGTCGGGAACACTTGTCTTTGACGCTCCCGCCACACTATTTCGCGGAGAAGAGGGCTCGGGCAATGTCGATTACCGCGTGATGCTTGCCGGGGAGACCCTTGCCTCGGGCACCACGACATATGGAGCGACTTCTGTCCGGACTCCGGAATTTTCTGTCGCGGCCCCCGGACGCTACAAATTCACGCTTATATGTTCGAACTCCGAGGGAGACAGCCCGAAAGCGGAAACAGAACGGTTCATAGGCGCAGATGCTCCCGCCGGAGTCACAGGCGCCAAGGCGGAATATGCCGACGGAACGTTTACGGTGACATGGAACGCTCCTGCCGGAAGTGCGAACGGCGGTTATATCAATCCGTCGGAGGTGAGATATACCGTTACACGTATGCCCGACAATGTCGTTGTCGCCGACGGCATCAGTGAGACAAGCGTTACGGACGCCGTAGCCGTTCCGGAATCATTCATAAAGTACAAATATGCCGTCCAGGCGGAATATGCCGGATATAAGTCCATGACCGTAAATACCAACGGTGTCGGTCTCGGAAATATCGTGCCTCCCTACACCGATGATTTCTCCGATATGGGCTACCTTGAAAGCTACACCGCGATCGACGGCAACGGCGACGGCCGCACCTGGGGATCGTTCGTAGGCATGGCGCAGGGTATGGGGCCCGTCTATGGCTCGGAAGATTCACATGCGGACGAATGGCTGATCACACCCGCCATAAGACTCGAAGGTGGTAAATTCTATAAATTCGGAATTTCCGCGGCATCGATGGGATCGACATGGACAGAGACATTCGAGGTCGCTGTCGGAAACGCTCCCGATGTCGAGGCCATGACCGATACATTCCTTACAGGTGCCGAAGTCAGCACGGCGAGCTTCATGATGACTGTGCCGTTCGAAGAGTATTTCTCGGTAGCGGAAGACGGCGTGTACTATATCGGAATTCATTATAATACTCCTGAAAACGCCTATTTCCTTTTGCTTGACAATCTTACCATTTCCGAGCCTATCGACGCGATGTCGCCCGACGCTGTCACCGGCCTTACCGTCACGCCCTGGCCCGAAGGTGAGAAAAAAGCGACTGTGGCCTTTACCGCACCCTCGAGCGACCTGCAGGGAGAACCGCTGCCGTTCCTTGACAGAATCGTGATAAGTCTCGACGGGCAACCGCTGCATACGATCACGGATGTCAATCCTGGTCAGGAAATAAGTGTGGATCTTGATATTCCGACAAGCGGTCTGCATAAATTCACGGTAGTGGCATACAATGGCGAGACCGAGGGCAGACCCGTGGAGACGGAAGTGCATGTAGGTCTTAATGTGCCCGAAGCTCCGACTGATGTCAAGGCTGTCACCGAAGGTTCGACGGGCAATGTGACAATAACATGGACACCTTCGGTAAATGATATCGACGGCAAGCCAATCCCCGCTGACGAGATAACTTATCTGATTGTCCGTCTTGTCGGCGCAGAGCAGGAATTTGTGGCAGGAGGTCTGAAAGACACATCTTATATCTACAATCCTCTTGATAATCCCGAAGAGGAACAGGAATTCTTCCAGTATGCGGTGTTCGCGCATGCCGAGGCCGGTTATTCGGGAGGCAATATCACGGACATGATCGCTGTCGGTTCGCCCGACAGACTTCCATGGACCGAATCGTTCGCAAACGGAGGTCTGGAACACATAATGGCCGCGCATCCCCTTGACGAGACCAACGGTGCATGGCAGAATTTCGGAGACCAGAGCTTCTCGATGGGCGTGAAGAGCTATGATTCCGACAACGGAATGATAGGAATGTACGGTCCTGCCGTAGGCGATGCCGCACGACTCTTCACCGGTCGCATAGATCTTACGGAGCTTGATCATCCGACATTGACATTCTATACGTTCAATCTTCAGAATGCCGACGGTGTGCAGGATACCAATGAAATCACGATCCTTGCCGACTGCGGCGATGGAAAAGGCTTTGTTCCGATAGAGACCCTTGTGGTGAACGATGTCGCCGACGGAATACGCGGTTGGGCAAAGGCTACCGTCGATCTGACTTCATGTGCGGGCAAGACCGTACAGCTCGCTTTCGATGCTGTCACTAAATCTTATCTCTACACTCTCGTGGATCTTGTCACGATAACCGACCGCAAGGATACCGATCTGGGAGTCGTGTCGATAAGCGCCCCCAAAGTGGCGGATCCTGATTCGGAATTTGATATCACTGTAGAGGTGGAGAACGCAGGTCGTCTTTCCGCAGGCGCCGCCTATACCGTGGCTCTCTGGCGCAACGCCGTCAGAATTGCCGAACTCGACGGCAAAGCCATCGAGGCCGGAAAGTCCACACAGTTCATATTCAGACAAAATCTGAATGCATCGGATGAAGACAACAATGTCTACTATGCGGAGATTGTCTGTGCAGCCGACCAGCAGCCGGATAACGACCGCAGCGAAGAAATCGCGGTACGGCTCCGTCGTATGGATCTTCCCGGAGTACGTGATCTCTCGGCTCGCCGGGTAGATGCCAATACCGTGGAGCTGAGCTGGACTGAACCCGAGAAGATGTCGGATACGGACACGAAAGTGACAGAGACATTCGAGGATGCCGACACGCAGACCGTTTTCCCGACCGAGTATGGCAACTGGACTCTTCTCGACGAAGACAAGGGATATCTCGGAGGTCTCAGAGGTGTGGAACTTCCCGGAATCCAGACCGGATCGCAACAGGGTTTCTGGGTGATGGACGCCGCGCATCCCGTATTCAACGGCAATACATCGTATGCCGCACAGAGCGGTACAAAATATCTTGCCCAGATGTATACTCTCAATATTACCGCCGATGCTCCGGTGCCTTGTGATGACTGGATCATCTCTCCCTGGCTCAACGAGAAGGCCCAGACAGTGGAATTCTATGCTCGCAGCTATGGCAACGGCGAGACCCACGAGAGATTCCAGTTCCTTTACTCGACGACAGGAACGGATGTGGAGGACTTTACCCGTCTGCAGACGGTAAGTTCCGTGCCTGTGGCATGGACGAAATATAGCTTTGACGTGCCCGAAGGCACACGATATTTCGCGATACGATGCACGTCGATCGACGCATTCATGCTCTTTGTCGATGATATCACCTATATCCCCGCCAACGGCTCGAACCTGCAGCTCAGCGGATATAACCTCTACGTAGATGGAGTCAGGACCAATGCGGAACCCTTGAAAGCCACTGCATTCACTGATTCCGGAGCCACTGCCGGGAAAGATGACACCCGTTACAGTGTAAGTGCCGTCTATACCCGTGGAGAATCCAAAGCCATGCATGCGACAGTCGAAACTTCCGGAGCAGAGGGAGTGTCAGGCAATGTCCGTGTCGAAGGCGGCAAGGGCCATATAAATGTTCTCGGAGACGGTCTTGCCGTTACAGTCTGGAGTGCCGACGGCATGAAAGTCTATGGCGGACTTGTAAACGGATATGAATCCATCCCTGCGGAGCCCGGCGTATACGTGGTACGCTACGGCAACCGAACCGCGAAAGTGTTTGTAAGATAAGAACACAGCACAATCTACATAATTTAATTTAACAGCAACGGGGCTGCGTCGTGAGACGCGGCCCCGTTTATTTTTCCGGAAATATAACAGTCAGATGAATCCGCGAAGTCAGTGGCGCCAGAAAGAGGGGAGGAAGAGTACAAGATAAGTGAAGATCTCGAGGCGCCCCATGAGCATGACTGCCGTCAGCAACCATTTTACGGCCCCCGGAAGAAGGGCGAACGATCCTTCCGCCCCGGTCACTCCGTAACCGAGACCGTTGCATCCGATGCATGAGCAGACCATGAAGAGAGAATCCGTGAATGAATAGCCGAAAAGAGTTATGATGGCGGTCGCGGCCGACGTGACGAGAAGATAGAGCGCGGTGAACGCGGTCACTTTTGACACAAGACTGTTGTTGAGAGCGCTGCCGTACAGTCTGACCACATACATACGTCTCGGGAATGCGGTGGCTTTTACTTCATTGTTGAGATTCTGCCACAACACCATCAGCCGGTCTACCTTTATGCCTCCTGATGTCGAGCCGGCACAGGAGCCGCACAGCATCAGAAGGATAGTGAGGAACAATGCGAACGGCCCCCATTGTTCGGCCCCCGTTATGGAAAATCCTGTGGAGGTTATCGCGGAGATCACGTGAAACAAAGGATATACCAGCAGATTGTCAATGCTGACGGATTCCTGGCGGATTATGGCGGCGAGGAGCATCATGAGATATGCCGCAACAATGATCCATATGAAAGTCCGTATCACCGCGTTACGGGCCAATCCCTTCAGATCGCCTTTCCACACGTTGAAAAGCAGCAGGAAATTGAGACCTCCTATGAACATCACCCCCGTAAGCACTGTGAGCACATAGTCGGAATGCCAATACATCACACCGTCATTGCGGGTCGAGAAACCACCCGTGGCTATTGCCGTGAATGTATGGCAGACGCTGTCGAAAAAGTCCATTGGCCCGAGCCAGAGCATCACAGTCGAAAGGATGGTGAGAGTGAGATAGACGGCCCATATCGACAGCGCGGTCTGACGTATGCGGGGATGTATCTTGTCGTGGGTTATGCCTGTGGCCTCGGCATTGAACATCGATATGCCGACGGCCTTGTTGAGTTCCGGCAGCAGAGCAAGCATGAACATTATTATTCCGAGTCCTCCGATCCATTGCGACAGGGCACGCCAGAACAGTATGCCGTGAGACATGGCTTCGACATCGCGGATCACACTCGCGCCGGTCGTCGTATATCCCGATATTATCTCGAACATCGCGTCGGTGAAGCCGATAGGGTTCTCGCATGTCATGAACGGGATGATTCCGAACAGACCGAACACCACCCATATGGAGGCTGTTATTATGAATCCCTCGCGAGCTCTTATCGACTCTCTGCGATGGCGCGTGGCGAATATCGCCACTGAACCCGTAATTGCGGCGGCACAGGCGGCTATAAGGAATGACAGCCAGTCCGATTCGCCGTAACAGAGACTTACGGCCATAGGCATAAGCAATATAAGAGCGTCGATCGCCACAAGCCTTCCGATGATATTGACTATCGCGCCAAATCGTAACGATGTTGCCATGACACTGTCGGATTATCTGAAAAGACGTATTACTTTGGAAAGGGATCCCGTCAGAAAGAAGACGACAACATGATCGCCGGGCCGGATGCGAGTGCTTCCCTCCACCATCATTCCCTTGCCGTCGCGTACGAGCCCGGCTATGGTGAGTTCCTGAGGCAGCTTCAGTTCATGGATAGGCCGCGAGATTATACGCGAGCCCTCTTTTGCCACTATGGCAGTGACCTCCGCTTTGTCTGTGGCCAGACATTGAGTCGTGGCGACATCCGAGTCAAGCAGCATGTTCATGACCATGCCTGCGTTGAGCTGCTTCTTGTTCACTATCTTGTCGATATCGAGGCTTTCGGCTTCCTGGACGTATTGGAACTCTTCGATGCGGGCAAGAGTCTTGCTTACTCCGTGTTCACGAGCCACCATGCATCCCACGATATTTGTCTCGGAACTTCCCGTCAGGGCCAGAAAGGTGCCGCATTGTTCTATGCCTTCCTCTTTCATGGTGACGACATCGTTAGAGCGGGCGTTTACTATTATGGCGTCGGGAAAGCGGAAAGCCATTTCGCGGCATCTGTCACGGTCGGGGTCTATTACAGTCACCGATGCCCCGCTTCCGAGCAAAGTAAGCAGATTTTCTGTGACTCTTCCTGCTCCCGTGATCATGATGCGGCCGCTTTTGGTGGATTTGCATCCGCACAGTTCATGCAGACTGTCGATGTATCTGGGCAACGTGGATATATAGAGTGTATCACCTGCGCATATCATGTCCTCGCCACGGGGAATTATCACTTTTTCACCACGCTTGATGGCCGCGACGTGAAAGAATCTCGGCGTCTGTTTCAGTTCGCGGAGTAGCTTCCCGCTCAGAGGATCGCCTTCATGCACCCGCACTCCTACCACAAGAAGTTCGCCGAGGCAAAGACTGAACCAGTCGGTGGCCCAGTTGTGACGTATGAACTGCAGGATGGTTTTGGCAGCCATTTTTTCGGGATAAATGGTCATGTCGACTCCAAGTCTGCTGAAGAGCGATGTCATGTCCGGTCTCGATAATTCGGGATTATCGACACGGGCGATGCACTTACGCGCTCCGATACCCTTTGCGATCTCGCACGCTATGATATTTTTGTTTTCGTCAGGTGTGACGGCTACAAAAAGATCAGTGTCGGCCGCGCCGCATTCCTTCAGATCGTGGGCCGAGACGGGGTTTCCGCAATAGGTCTGGAAATTGAACGAGGCGTCGAGTTCCTGAAGAAACTCGCGGTCCGAGCCCATCAGTATGACATCCTGATTCTCTACCGACAGCATCTCGGCGAGATGGGTGCCTGTTTCTCCATGTCCGGCTATAAGTATTTTCATTTTGGACTTTCTTCTGTTTTCGGATCGAAGCTGTTGATAAGATCAACGACTCTGCGGGCTTCCTCGGCGGTCATGACCGGCGATATGGGAAGGGATAGCTCCCGGTCGTGTATCGACTCGGTGACAGGAAGCGACAACGAGGCCCAGTCTTTATAACATTCCTGACGGTGAGGGGGAACAGGGTAGTGGATAAGAGTCTGTACTCCGTTTTTCTTAAGGTACGACTGCAGGCTGTCTCTGTGATCGGTCAAAACGGGGAATATGTGATATACATTGTCGACAGGAGCTTTCTTGGCGGGATCTTGTGAGAAATACAGATCCTTGCCTGGCAAGACCACTTCCGGATTGGTTATTCCGTTAAAATAGATACGGGCTATCTGTCGTCTCTTCTCGTTGTCTTCATCGAGATACGTGAGTTTGACATCGAGGACAGCGGCCTGTATCTCGTCAAGGCGAGAGTTGCGCCCCTGGTATCTGAATATATACTTCTCCGATGAACCGTAATTGGCAAGCGTCCGTATGGCCTCGGCAAGTTCGGGATCGGAAGTAGTGACGGCACCCCCGTCGCCGAGTGCGCCGAGATTCTTGCCCGGATAGAAACTGTGGGCGGCAGCGATACCAAGACTTCCGGTGCGTCGGTCTCTGTAGAGGCATCCGTGTGCCTGTGCGTTGTCTTCTATAAGGAGAAGATCATGTCTTTTGCATATTTCGGCGATACGCTCATTGTATGCGCATCGACCGTAAAGATGCACAATGAGAATGGCTTTTGTACGTGGTGTGATGGATTGTCCGATCAGGTCCGGATCAATCTGAAGTGATTCTCGGTCGGGCTCCACGAGTACGGGGACAAGGCCGTTT
>OHAJ01000377.1_pt1 | contig 32744 bp, 23 predicted proteins | sample 1577101 | NCBI WGS metagenome assembly OHAJ01 (sample SAMEA3541531, study PRJEB24748) | human gut metagenome | biome: human gut; feature: human-associated habitat; material: faeces | place: China | collected 2012
ATGACCGAGATCATGCCTGTTCCAAGAAATTTGAGTTTTACTGTCTTACCAGCAGGGGGCCTTTGGGCGGCAGTTTTTACTTTTCGAACACTACTTTCTGCTTTTCCCGTTCTGCGCGGTGACGAGGCGGAAGATCGTGGACACCAGCAGGATCGCCACGGCGATGCTGCCCGCGACGCCCGCGGTCTCAAGTCCTTTGTGCACCGCGGTCTGCACATCGCCGCCCAGGCCGAGGCTCATCGTGTAGTAAATGCCCGCGCCCGGCACCAGCGGCAGGAGCGAGATGACGAGGTACGACGTGACGGGGTATTTGCGCGAGCGCGCCATAAGCTCAGAATACAGCGCCGAAACGACGGCGGCGAAGAAATTCATGCTGTAAATGCTCATGCCCAGATCACGGCAGAGCAGGTACGTCATCCATGTGAACACGCCGCCGAGAGCGCAGAGAATGCTGCCCCAGTCGTGCACATTGAAGAGGATGAAAAAGCCCGTACAGGCGACGAAGATCATCACGGCCTGTGCCCAGGCGGGATAGCTCGCTGAGCCGGACGCGACCGTCAGCCCGTATACGCCGGACGTGACGCGCCATGCCGCCGCCGTGCCGAGCGCGATGGCGAACGCCGAGAGAAGCACCTGCACGATGCGGTTGATGCCGGAGTTCGTATCGCCGTAAATGATGTCGCGCATGGAGGTCGTGATGAGAAGGCCGGGAACCAAGATCATTAAGGTGCCGATGATGACAAAGTCGATATAGTCGACCAGATGGAAGCCCGCGGCGAGATACGCCGGCACCGCCATGGCGAACGCCTCGACGATGGTGCTGAAAAACGGGTTCGTCTCGCGCCTGTCCATCTGGCGCGAGACAAAGCCGATGATGAGGCCAAGAAGGCCCGCGAACAGGCTGTCGCGCAGCGTGCCGCCAAACACCGGGCAAAAGCCCGCCGCGGCGCAGAAATTGCCCAGGTAATAAACGGGCACCGAGTAGTGCCGCCGCCCCTTGAGCGTTTCGTCGAGCCACTGCGCGGCGACGCTCGGGTCAGGCGTTTCGGCGCAGATGCGGCGCGAGAGCGCGTTGAGCTTTTCCACCGACTCGAGGTCATTGCCGTGAAAGTCGACGCGCTTCATCACCATCAAAGGCTTGCCGTTGGCCGCCTCGAGGCTGACCATCACGCAGTTGGGGATGGAAAATGCCTCACATTCAATGCCGTAGGCGCCGATGATGCGGCGTATCGTCTCTTCGACGCGGAACGTCTCCGCCCCGCTGAGCGCCAGATGATAGCCGACGCGCGCGGCCAGATCGGTCAAAAGGTAATAATCCATAAAAAATCCTCATATTTTTGGGAAATTTGCCGTCAGCGGGCCTTATATTACAGCGAAACGACCGTCCTGTCAATGCTGACAGGGCGGTCACGCAAAAAACATTTGCCATTTTGCCGCGGCGGCACTATACTGGTGCTCGGTCAAGCGGAAAACAGAAGGAAATGAGAGAGATCATGGGAACTACAGTCAAAAAGCATGAGATCGACATGCTGCACGGCTCCATCTGGAATAAGCTGCCGCTCTTTGCCCTGCCGGTCGCAGCCACGGCGATCTTGGAGCAGCTCTTCCACGCCTCGGACGTCGCCATCGTCGGCAACTTCACGGGCGATGCGCGCACAGTCGCCGTCGCGGCGGTGGGCGCAAACGGCCCGATCATCGGCCTCATCGTCAACCTTTTCATCGGCATCGCGCTCGGCGCGAACGTCGTCATCGCGAACGCTATCGGCTGCCGCGACGACAATGCCGTCAAGCGCGCGGTGCACACGGCCATTGTGTTTGCCGTGTGCGGCGGCGCGGCGGTCGCGCTGCTTGGTCAGCTCATCGCCTCGCCGCTTTTGAGTATTCTCAATGTGCCGGAGGACGTGTTCCCCTATGCGCTTTTGTATCTGCGCATTTACCTTCTCGGCATGCCGGTGATATTGCTCTACAACTTTGAGGCCGCGATCTTCCGCAGCATCGGCGACACGAAAGTGCCGCTCGCGGCGCTTGCGGTCTCCGGTGTGTTGAACGTGCTGCTGAACCTCTTTTTCGTCATTGTGCTGCATATGACGGTCAACGGCGTCGCCATCGCCACGGTGGCGGCCAACGCCGTGAGCGCGGCACTGCTCTACGTCCGCCTGACGCGCACGGATAAATGCGTGCGCGTGGAGCGCAAAGCGCTGCGCATCGACGGCGCGAGCTTGAAGCGCATTTTGAGCATCGGCCTTCCTGCGGGCGTGCAGAGCGCGGTGTTCTCGTTCGCCAACATCGTCATCCAGTCGGCCATCAACACCCTCGGCACGGTGGCGATCGCGGCGTCGAGCGCGGCGTTCAATGTGGAAATTCTCGCCTACGACGTGCTCAACTCGTTTTCGCAGGCCTGCACGACCTTTGTCGGCCAGAACTACGGCGCAGGGCAGATCAAGCGCTGCAAGAAGACGATGCAGCTCAGCTTTTTGGAGGGAGCCATCGCGACATTTGTCTCGGTCGTTGTCCTGCTGCTGAGCGCAAGGTCGCTGCTCGCCATTTTCAACAGCGATCCCGAGGTCATTGCCATCGGCTATATTCGCCTTGCGACGATCCTGCCGGCGTATGTTTTCTGCCTGATCTACGAAATACTCTCCGGGTATCTGCGCGGCTTCGGCATTTCGCTCGCGCCCGCGCTTTTGACGATGCTCGGCGTGTGCGGTATCCGCATCGCGTGGGTCAAGTTCGTCTTCCCGACGAGCATGACGTTCCAGACCGTCATGTGGGTCTATCCCATCAGCCTTGGCGCGACGGCGATGCTGATCCTCTGCGCCGTGCTGATCTACCGCCCGTCCAGACGCTTTGCGGGCCTTGAAACGGAAGAAGAGGACAAGTGAGGGGGAACCCTCACTTGTCAAAATGCTCCCAGAAGGCGCGCACAGCGGCCTCATACGCGCCGCGGCCCATGTAATAGCTCATCGCGTGATCCGCACCGGGCACGACGAGCAGCTTGCAGGGCGCGGCGCAGGCGTCGCGGTTTTCAAACGCCATTTTGAGCGGGACGAAGTGGTCGTCCTCGCCGTGGATCAGTAAAATCGGAACATCGGTATTTTTGAGCGCCTCGACGGTGGAGTAGCTGCCGGACGAGGCGTTCAGTCTCTTCTGGCACAGAAGATCGGCGATGACGGTTGCTGCGCGGACAGGAAGATGCAGGTTCTTCCCCATCACGTGCTGCCAGATCGCACGCGGCGAGGTGTAGGCCGAGTCGGCGATCACGCCGTGCACCGCGGCGGGGAGAATATCGCCTGCGGCCATGAGCACCGTCGCCCCGCCGAGCGACACGCCCATAAGGTAAACGGGCAGGCCGGGGAAGCGTTCGGCTGCCCAGTTTGCCCAGTCGACGCAGTCGTAGCGCTCGGTCAGGCCGAAGCCGATGTAGTCGCCCTCGCTCTCGTTCTGCGCGCGCTGCTCCACATAGAGCACGCTGCACTGCTCGCGGCTTAAAAAGTCCGCGAGCAGGCCGAAATCGCGGTACCACGCTGAGCGCCAGCCGTGAAACGCGATCACAAGGCGCTTGGCCTTTTCGCATTCGCGGAGATGGCCCACGAGCGTCAAGCCCTCGCGGTTTTCGAGCAGCACTGTCTCCGTTTCCGAAGACGCAAGCTTTTTCGCGGCGGCGCGCTGCGCCTCACGGTAGGGCTCGTCGCGCTTTTCGCCCGTGAGCTGGGCGCTGCCCTTATTTTTGAGCGCCTTGGGCGCTTCGCGCTTCATCGCGACGTCCATCAGCGTTCTCGTCACGCCGTAGGCCGCCGCGCCGTAGAGTGCCGCCGCAGCCGTGACGAATATAGCCGCCTTTGTCGCTTTTTTCATAACTGTGACCTCCTTGTAGCCAAACTGTAAACTCTTATCTTGGGTACTGGACAGGGATATTTTCCCGTGTTATACTCCAAACTAATCTAAGTTCCGGGCGGTTTCGACCGCCCATCTCTTCTTTCAGTGTAGCAAAAACTCCGGCTTTTTGCTACGTTCAGTTTTTCCCGTTTGTATGCATTTCCTGCCGGAAATTTCAATGATCGGAGGAACGCATTTTCATGAACGAAGTCAAGTCCCCGAAAAAGCCGCTGCTGTACTACTACTTTGTGGCGATGCTGCTTGTGATGCTCTTCAACTTCATCGCCATGCCGTGGATCTCTGAGCACCAGATCAAGGATGTCGACTACAACACTTTCGTCACCATGACAGAACAGGGCGAGGTCGGCCGGGTCGAGATCCAGGAGCAGTCCAACCGCATTCTCTTCACCAGCAGCGATGAAAAGACCGTCTACAAGACGGCGATGGTGCCTGACGACGGTTTGGTGCAGCGCCTTTTGGACGCGGGCGTCTCCACCACGGGTGAGGAGATCGAGCAGACGTCCACACTTGTCAGCATTCTCGCCTGGGTGCTGCCCATCATCATCTTTGTCGCGCTGGGACAGTATATGTCGCGCAAGATGATGGAGAAGATGGGCGGCGGAGGCAACTCCATGATGTTTAACATGGGCAGGTCCAACGCCAAGGTGTACGTCAAGTCCGCCGAGGGCATCAAGTTTGACGATGTCGCGGGCGAGGACGAGGCCAAGGAGAATCTCACCGAGGTCGTCAACTACCTGCACGACCCCAGCAAATATCAGGAGATCGGCGCGTCGATGCCCAAGGGCATTCTGCTTGTCGGCCCTCCGGGAACCGGTAAAACGATGCTTGCCAAGGCGGTCGCCGGCGAGGCGAACGTGCCGTTCTTCTCGATGTCGGGCTCTGAATTTGTCGAAATGTTCGTCGGCATGGGCGCGAGCAAGGTGCGTGACCTCTTCAAGCAGGCCAAGGAAAAGGCCCCCTGCATCGTCTTCATCGACGAGATCGACGCCATCGGCCAGAAGCGCAGCGGCGGCCAGTACGGCGGCAACGACGAGCGCGAGCAGACCTTGAACCAACTGCTTACCGAAATGGACGGCTTTGAGGGCAACAACGGCGTCATCATCCTCGCCGCCACGAACCGCCCCGAATCCCTTGACCCCGCGCTCACGCGCCCGGGCCGCTTCGACCGCCGCGTGCCGGTGGAGCTGCCCGACCTCAAGGGACGTGAGGCCATTTTGCAGGTCCACGCGAAGAAGATCAAGGTCGCCGAGGACGTCGACTTCAACAAGATCGCGCGCATGGCCTCCGGCGCTTCCGGCGCGGAGCTTGCCAACATTGTGAACGAAGCGGCGCTGCGCGCCGTGCGCGACGGCCGCCGCTTTGCCACGCAGGCAGACCTTGAGGAAAGCATCGAGGTCGTCATCGCGGGCTACCAGAAGAAGAACGCCATCATGACCGACGAGGAGAAGAAGATCGTCTCCTACCACGAGATCGGCCACGCGCTCGTGGCGGCGATGCAGACGCACTCCGCCCCCGTGCAGAAGATCACCATTGTGCCGCGCACCTCGGGCGCGCTGGGCTACACGATGCAGGTCGAAGAGGGCAACCATTATCTCATGAGCAAAACCGAGATGGAGAACAAGATCGCCACGCTGACCGGCGGCCGCGCCGCGGAGGAGGTCGTGTTCCACTCCGTCACGACCGGCGCGTCGAACGATATCGAGCAGGCGACGAAGCTCGCCCGCGCGATGATCACGCGCTATGGCATGAGCGACGATTTCGACATGGTCGCGCTTGAAACGGTCAACAATCAGTACCTCGGCGGCGACGCATCGCTTGCGTGCTCTGCCGAGACGCAGACGAAGATCGACCAGCGCGTTGTGGAGCTGGTGAAAAAACAGCACGAAAAGGCTGTGAACATCCTCACCGAGAACCGCGCGAAGCTCGATGAGCTGGCGCAGTACCTCTACGAGAAGGAGACCATCACGGGCGAAGAGTTCATGAAGATCGTAAACGAAAAATAATCCGCAGAAAAAGGAAGGCACAGCCGAGCGGCTGTGCCTTCTTTTTGCTATTTACAGGTTGCTTTCTTTTCTGCTCGTGCGGCTGCGCAGGTAGTCGCCGAGGTTTGTGATGCAAAGGAGCGTCACGACTAAAAATGCGCCCGGGATGAGCAGGATCCACCACGCGTCGGTCATCAGCGCCTTTTCCGCGAGCGAGAGCATGCTGCCCCAGGTCACGACCTCGATGGGCAGGCCGAGGCCCATGAAGCTGAGCGTCGATTCGGCGATGATGGCGCTGCGCACATTCATCACCACCATGAAGAGGATGGACGAGAAGAAATTCGGCGCAAGGTGACACCGCAGAATGTGGAAAAAGCTGTCGCCCATGCACTTCGCCGCGATGACATACTCGCTCGCGCGCAGCTGCTGCACCTCGGTGCGCACGACCTTGGCGATACTCGTCCAGCTTGTGAGTCCGATGACGAGCGCGATGCTCCACGCGCTCGGCGTGCCGATGACTGCCTGCAGGAAGATGACAAGCAGCAGGTTCGGCACGCTGAGAAGAATTTCGGTCAGGCGCATCAGCAGCGCGTCGAGCCATTTGGGCGCAAGGCCGCTGACCGTGCCGAAGAGGATCGCGAGCAGCGTCGAAATGACGGTCGAGCCGACGCCGATGAACAGCGACAGCCGCCCACCGTACCAGATCATCGAGAAGATGTCGCGCCCCATCGTGTCCGTGCCGAACAGGAACTCGCGGCACGGCACGGCCGAGCAGTGAGCCAGGTCGAGATACATCGGGTCCTTCGTCATGATAATACGCCAAAACTTTCGCAAACAGAAAAGGATGATATCACAATGAAAGAAAACCGTAAGCTTTTAAGAGAAGTCCTCAAGGACATCCGCCGCGATATGACGGACGAGGAAGTGCTGAACCTGCTGGCAGACAGCAAAATTTCCGAAAATCCCGCGGGTGAGCAGGAAAAATACACCCTCGGCCAGCGGGCGGCGGACGCCATTGCCAAATTTGCGGGCAGCTGGGCGTTCATCTTTTCCTTCACCGGCGTGCTGATTTTGTGGATGCTTGTCAACACGCTGCTGGCGGCAAAGGCGTTCGACCCGTACCCCTTCATCCTGCTCGATCTGGTGCTCTCCTGCGTGGCGGCCATTCAGGCACCGCTCATCATGATGAGCCAGAACCGGCAGGAGGAAAAGGACCGCCGCCGTGCAGAGAACGATTATAAGGTCAACCTTAAAACGGAGATCATGATCGAGGATCTTTACGACAAGGTCAATGCCATCCTTGCCAGACAGACCGCACTGGAAAAACAGCTGACGGAGAAGGGCGAAAGCGCAGGGCAAAAATGAGGGAGGACAGAGCCGTCCTCCCTCATTTTTTGCTGTTTTTGCGCAACGCGGGATCCTCCTCCGCAAACCTGCACGCTTTTGTTGAGATGCCTCTCCGGCGCGTAAAGCCCTTATACGTGCAAGACTCTATGTTGCTTTACAGCCGGAAGTGCTTCTTAAGTTCTTGGTTTTCCCCCAGCACCAGCAGCGTCATATCAGCGTCCAGCACAGTTTCCGGTGAGATGTTCACATCGGTTTTGCCGTTCCGCTTCACGCCGAGGATGTTGACGCCGTATTTTCTGCGGATTTCCAGCTCGCCGATGCTGCGGCCCTGCCAATCCTCCGGCACGGCAACCTCGATAATGGCGTGCTGCTCGTCCAACTCAATGTAGCTGAAAATATGGTTGGCGGTATAGCGAATGGCCGCCCACTTCGCCAGCTGCTTTTCCGGGTAGGCGACCGCGTCCGCACCGTTGCGCAGCAGGAATTTCGCCTGCACATCCCGCTCGGCGCGGGACACTACATACTTTGCCCCCAGTTCCTTGAGCAGCGATGTCGTCTCCAGCGAATTCTGAAAATTCCCGCTGATGGTGACATAGCAGACATCGTAATTGCTCACGCCCAGCGAGCGCAGAAAGTCCGCACGGGTGCTGTCGCCGATCTGCGCGTTGGTAACAAAGGACATACACTCGTTGACGCGCTCCTCGTCTTTGTCCACCGCCATCACCTGATGTCCCAACTCGTTGAGCTGCATGGCAAGATGCCGCCCGAAGCGGCCCAGTCCGATCAATAATACCGTTTTCATTGTGCGCTCCTTTCAGCCTACGGTAATTTTCTCCTGCGGATAGCGGGCGTAAGTCAGATCATGCCCGGAGAATGCGGCATAGATCAAGGTCAATCCGCCGACGCGCCCGAAATACATCAGCAGGATGAGAATGCTCTGCGACAGGACTCCCAGCTGCGGCGTCAGCCCCAGCGTCAGGCCAACCGTACCGGCGGCGGACGCTGTTTCATAGAGACATGCGCCGATAGGAAGTCCCTCCACGATGCTGATGACCGCCGCCCCCGCAAAGGTCAGCCCCAGATACAGCAGTAAAATGGCGGCGGCGTTGCGGGCAGCGGAATGCTCCAATCTGCGGTGGAAGAGCTGCGGATCCTCCCGCCTGCGGAAGGCGGCAACGGCGTTGGCGATCAGGACGGCCAGTGTCGTGACCTTCATGCCGCCCGCCGTGGAGCCGGGGGCTCCGCCGGTGAGCATCAGCAGAATGGTGACCGCCTGAGAGGCATCCGTCATCTCCGTCAGATCCACTGTGTTATAGCCGGCCGTCCGCGGCGTGACCGACTGAAAAAGGGAGGCCAATATCCGCTCTCCCACGGGGAGGTCCGCAAAGTCTGTCAGATAAAAGAGAAACGCCGGAATCGTGATCAAAAGCGCCGTCGCGCTCAGAATGACCTTGCTCTGCATCCGGTACTGCCGCAGGTGCAGACCGTGCGTACAGACATCGTCCCACGTTAGAAAGCCGATGCCGCCCACGATGATCAGCAGCATGATCACGATGTTGACCAGCGGGTCTGCGGCATAGGTCGTCAGCGAGGGGTAGGGGGAATCCGTCCGCCCCAGAATATCGAAGCCCGCATTGCAGAAGGCGGAAACGGAATGGAAAACGGACATCCATACGCCCCGCAGTCCATAGTCCCGGCAGAACACCGGCAGCAGCGCCAGCGCGCCCAGCAGCTCGACCAGAAAGGTCCCCTTGAGGATAAATCTCGTCAGGCGCACGATGCCGCCCACCGCAGGGGCGGAGATGGCGTCCTGCATGGCGCTGCGCTCCTTGAGCGTGATGTTCCTGCCTGAGAGCATCAGAAAGGTCACCGCACCGGTGATCACCCCCAGCCCGCCAATCTGGATCAGCAACAATATGACTGTTTGACCGAAGGCGGACCAGTAACTGCCGGTATCCTGCACCACCAGCCCCGTCACGCAGACAGCGGAAGTGGAGGTGAACAGTGCCTCATGAAACGGCGTCCAGACCCGCTGTACTGTGGCGATAGGCAGCATCAGCACCAGCGCCCCCAACAGGATCACACCCGCAAAGCCGAGGATCATGATTTGAAAAGAAGTCAGATGCCGCTTTAAGCGAAACACGGTCTCCGTCACATCACACACCTCCTTGAAACAATGGTACTTTCAATTTTCCATACAGTATAGCACGGCTTTTGCAATGTGTCTGTATGTATCTTGTAAAATTTTTAGGTGCAGAGTCCTTATTTGCAGCCCAGAGGCGGGCTGCAAAGCTGCGGTTGACAGACTTTGGTGTATAGAATTCTCCGCGTGACCTGTAAATCTTTCCTAATTTTTTACAGGAACCGTTGCCTTTTTCCAATATTTGTTTTAAGATAAGCTCTCTATCTGTCATATTCAGCTGAAATTCTACGAAGCTTTTTAAAGAAGCCCTAACGGGAGAACTAATATGCTCAAAGAAAAAACATCCGATGTATCCATGACAAATACAAATCAAGGCTCTGGCACTGCTGCTGAAGCGGCAGTGCCCATGAGCCATGGCCTTTGGAATACGTGGCGCAAAAATCTCCTGCTGTTCTGCCTGACCGGCGTTTATGTGGAGCTGTGCCTGCATCTGTGCGTATTCGGCTCGATGGACCGGTACGCGGGATATCCTGTCCTGTTTGGCCTGCTGGGTGGCGCACTCTGCACGCTGGTAGTCTCAAGCCTGCCAAAGGTTCTGCGCCAGATCACAGGGGTTTTCCTGGTCGCGGCACAGGTGCTGCTGGCCGAGGTGCAGCTGGTCTATCACTGCATCTTCGGAGATTTCATGCCCGTCAGCCAGATCGGCATGGGCGGAAATGTGGTCGTCAATTTCAACTCGCAGCTTCTCTATGGGATCCGCCAAAATCTGCTGAAGATCCTGCTCCTCCTGCTGCCGCTGATTGCCGTGATCCTCTGCCTTGCCCTGCGAAGGGGGCAGGCTTTGAAGCTGCGGCTGCGCTGGAAACAGACTATGGCCTCCTTTGCCGTGCTCCTCGCACTGCTGCTGACGGTCACGGGACTCATGTATGTTGGACGGGACAACGCCTTTTCCGTCTATCGTACCTTCACCAATGTGAACACCTCCACCGACAGCAGTTATAAAAAAATCGGTATGCTGGCCACCACGGTGCAGGAGCTTCGATACATGCTCTTCAGCGGCAGCGGCAGCATTATGATCACGCCGTCGTCCTTGAATATAAGCGATGTTCCGCGGACATACAGCAGCAACTCCTATAACGTGATCGAAAGCATCGATTTTACGGCTCTTGCAGACAGTACCGACAGCGATATTCTCAAGGCCACAGACGAGTATCTATCAAATGCAACACCCACCCGCAAAAACAACTACACAGGACTTCTTAAGGACTATAACCTCATCACCATCTGCGCTGAGAGCTTCTGCCCGTGGTTTATCAGCGAGGAGCTGACGCCGACGCTCTACAAGCTGAGCCATACGGGTATTCTCTTTGAAAATTACTACGGCACGTTCCAGTCCGTCACCACCAACGGCGAATACACCATGTGCATGGGGCTTTATCCGGATATGTCCCGCACGAAGACGGATTCCAGCTTCAATGTGGCGGGCACCAACTATCTGCCGTTCTGCCTGGGCAATGCGCTCAAGGGCATGGGCTATCAAGCCTGGGGCTATCACGACTACATCGGGGATTTCTACAACCGGAACATCACCCACGCCAACATGGGCTACACGTTCAAGGCGGCGGATTCTGGTCTGGCCATGAAGATCGACTGGCCCTCCTCCGATCTGGAGATGATGGAGGCCTCTGTAGACGACTACATCAACAGCGGAGAACCCTTCCACGCCTATTACATGACCTTCAGCGGTCACTACCAGTACAACTGGGACAACGCCATGAGCGCCAAAAACCGCGACGCGGTGAAAGATCTGCCCTATTCTGAGCCGGTGAAGGCGTACATTGCCTGCAATCTGGAGCTGGAATACGCACTGGAGTACCTGATGCAGCGGCTGGAGGAAGCCGGCGTTGCCGACAAGACCTGCATCGTCCTGACCAACGACCACTACCCCTACGGCCTGACCGAAGACGAGTACAACGAGTTGGCAGGGCAGACGCTGGACACCACCTTTGAGAAGTACCGCAACAGCTTCATCTGCTATGTTCCCGGCCTTTCAGAGAACATCGTGGTGGATGAATACTGCTCCACGGCGGACATCTTGCCGACACTGCTGAATCTCTTCGGCGTGGACTACGATTCCCGCCTGCTGGCGGGCACCGATGTACTCTCCAGCGGCCTCCATGTAGCGGTGCTGTCGGATAAGTCCTTTCTGACGAAGACCTTCCGCTATGATGCCGGTACGGAAACCGTGATCCCCGCCGACGAGAATACCACAGTCTCCGACAAGCTGGCGGAAGCCTACCGGCTCTATGTGGACAGCAGGTTCCAGCTCTCCGGCAACATTCTCAACAGCGATTACTACGCCCACGTCTTTTCCAAAGAGTCCAGCGGCGGGAGCCTTGCGGACACGGTGGTATTCACGGACATCAAGAGCATTTTCAATCAGGCCAGCGTCCTCTATATGTACCGCAAGGGCTATGTGGAGCCGGAAGCGCCGGACACCTTCGGCGGCAAGGCCACGGCAAGGCTGGGCGAGTTCATCGATGTGCTCTACCGCATCGCGGGTCGTCCGGAAACGGACAACACCGCCCTTCCGGCTGACTACGAGAACGAGGAATTCAACGCGGCCCATCCCTATTATAATGCTGTGTGCTGGGCCTATCAGACAAGGCTGCTCCGGCAAAATGATCCCAATGCCGAATACGATGACAAGGTGGACTATCAGACGGCGTGCGTACTGATTCGCCGCTACGCGATCATGGCAGGCGTCGATACCGGCGTGAATCAGACGCAGCTCAGGCAGCTTCTTCGGGATGCCCCCGATCTTGGCAGAGAGGCAGCCAAAGCGATGCTCTGGTGCGATGAAAAGGACATCACCACCCGGGACAGCAGCCTTGACGAGCTGCTGGCGTCCGCTGGCACCCGCATCAGCCGCTATCAGATGACGTCGTTCCTGTTCTACCTCTGCACCTACGAGCTGGATATTGGCAGCTGAGCATGCGGCGCAGATCCTGCCGGAGAAGTGTTCCGCGACCGATTCGCAAAAAGAGTCGCCTTTCTCGGCTGTGTACCGGAAGATACCCATTCGATGCCGCACTACGCTTAATGTTGGAATAAGTAAACATACTCACAAGCATTACACTCAGTGTAGACCTAATGTAGATTCAGGCCATTCTGTGTTTACGAAAGTTTACATTGAGTGTAATTTTTTCTGCCTTGAATGGGTGGTCAAACAGGGCCGGTTTTCTACATTTATTACGAAGGGATGAGACATCCACCCCCCCTATGCTTACATGAAAGAAGGAGTTTGATTTGAGCAAACGAAAACACGGACCTACGATTGTACCGGCCTTATCCGCCAAGGTGGATAACAAAGAAAAACGATTCATTCAGGTTGGAAACTCACTGCTCCTCTCCAAGCAGTTCCACGCACTCAGCACCGGCAGCCGGTTTCTCTATTTCTGCATGGCCATGGAGAGCGACGGAAGGAAGAATTTCATTCTTTCACAAAAGGACGCAAAAAAGTACGGGATCGCGCCTTCCGGCCTGCGGAAGCACATCAACGAGCTGAAAGCTGCCCGGTTTATCAGAGTCTATTCCGAAAAGCCAACACGCGAGCCAAACCGATATGAATTTTGCCTGAGTTGGAAGCTGCCGCCGTCACCCCTTCGTTCGCATACCCTCATGGCTATTGTAGTAAATCTGTCTCGGATGGAAACAAGGGCGGGCCGTAAAAAATCTCACTGGTTATGTCTTTTAGAATGAGTGCCGGCTGACAGAACGGAGGTTACTTGTGCTGTTTTGATACAAGATTGGCATTTCTCTTGCGCAAAAAAGAACCAGCCGAAATGAATGAAAGGATACAAAATGGATCAATTCAGTTTCCATACAGCAACATTGGGATCAACAAGATCGAGAGTATGCTGCGCAGTCCGAATTGCCCGTTTGTTCTCTATGTTGGGTCCAAAAAGCTGGTCAAACGCAGGGAGTTCGAGCAATATATCAGCCATAAGTTGATGATTTGACGGTAAGTTCACTATTGAGAAAAGAAAGTCCTTGTGCTACAATTATAAAATGCATAGGGGGTTCTTCTCATAGTGGGAAAGGAGCTTCCGAATGGGTAAAAGTTTACGAGGCAAAGAATGCGGCAAGGGTATCTGCCAGAGAAAGGACGGTTTATATAGCGCAAGATTTGTAAGCAGCGAAGGAAAGCGTCAGGTCAAGTGCTTTTCCTCACTTCCGGAAGCCCGGAACTGGCTGGAAGATGCAAAGTATGCAGACCGTCATGAGGATGTGTTTGCTCCGCCGGATATGACTGTAACAGAATGGTTTGAGTTCTGGATCAGCCACATCGTGGGAGACTTAGCGCCGAACACAAAGAGAAATTACCGGAAGCGGTATGAGTACAATGTAAAACCCGTGATTGGTAAGATGCGGCTCACAGATGTCAAACCGATGCACTGCAAGATGGTTTTCAACCAAATGGAAGCATCGTATGCCGGTTCAACGATCCGCCAGACATATATTGCTATGGGAACGATGTTTCGGGCTACTGTGATGAACGACATGATCCAGAAGCATCCGATGGACGGCGTTCGCTTTACCAAGCCTGTTCGTGCTGTGGATGACATCAAATGTCTTACAACGGATGAGCAGCAGAAATTTATGGAGGCGGCCAAACGCTCCCACAACTATGCGCAGTATGCCTTGATTTTAGAAACAGGGCTGCGGACAGGTGAAGTGATCGGGCTGACATGGGACGCCATCGACTGGAAAGCAAGAACTCTTACGGTAAATAAGACGCTGGAGTTTCGGCATAAACAGAAGGTGTGGCGCGCAGGTCCTCCCAAAACGCAGCAGAGCTATCGCACCATCCCGCTGACGGATCGGGCTTATGAAATTCTGAAAGAAATCAAGGACAAGCGCCCTTGGCAAAAGGAATCTCCGCTGCTCTCGCAAACACTGGAATATATTGATCGGAGAACGGGGGCAATCTCCCGGCTGGTCATGCGCGATCTTGTCTTTATCAACTGGCGTACCGGGGAACCGGCGAAAAACAGTTCCTATGATACCCACCTTTACAAGCTATGTGACGAAGCAGGAATTGAAAAATTCTGTATGTACGCTTTGCGCCACACTTACGCCACAAGAGCGATTGAATGCGGCGTACAGCCCAAAGTGCTGCAAAAGCTGCTTGGTCATGCCAGCATCAAAACGACGATGGATCGGTACGTTCATGTGACGAATGATTCCATGTCAAAAGCCGTATTACAATTTGAAAAAGTGCAGCAAAATCAAAATGGTACAGTAATGGTACAGTAAGCGCCGTTCAAGTGCCGAAAACCCTTGAAAAATAAGGAGATAGAGAAAACTATGAAATTAGGTATCGTCGGACTTCCGAACGTCGGCAAGTCCACTCTCTTCAACGCGATCACCAACGCGGGCGCGGAGAGCGCCAACTACCCCTTCTGCACCATTGAGCCGAACGTCGGCATGGTGGCCGTTCCCGATGAGCGCCTCGATAAGCTCGCCGAGATGTACCACCCCAAGAAGAAGACTCCCGCCGTCATCGAATTTGTCGACATCGCGGGCCTTGTCAAGGGCGCGAGCCAGGGCGCGGGTCTCGGCAACAAGTTTCTTGAGAATATCCGCCGCACCGACGCCATCGTGCACGTTGTACGCTGCTTCGACGATGAAAACATCATGCACGTCGTGGCCGACGCCAATACAAACGTTCCCGTCGATCCCCTCGGCGACATCGAAACGATTGATCTGGAGCTCATCATGGCGGACCTTGAGATGGTCAACCGCCGCGTGGAAAAGGCCACAAAGATGGCCAAGGGCGACAAGAAGTTCCTGCACGAGGTCGAGCTCTTCTCTGCTCTTGCCAAGCACCTCGACGCGGGCAAGAGCGCGCGCACGTTCGAGGTTTCGTCCGACGACGCTGAGCTCATCGCGACCGCCGATCTTTTGAGCCTCAAGCCCATCATCTATGCTGCGAACATGGACGAGGACGGCTTTGCGAATCAGGACGGCAACCAGTATCTCCAGCAGGTCAAGGAGCTTGCCGAAAAGGAGGGCGCACAGGTGCTGCCCATCTGCGCCAAGCTTGAGCAGGACATTGCTGAGTTGGACGGTGAGGATCGCGCGATGTTCCTTGAAGAGCTCGGCATTCAGGAGTCCGGCCTCGACCGCCTCATCAAGTGCTCGTACGCCCTGCTCGGTCTCATCTCCTTCCTCACCTACGGCGAGGACGAGTGCCGCGCCTGGACGATCCGGAACGGAACCAAGGCGCCGCAGGCCGCCGGCAAGATCCACTCCGACATCGAGCGCGGCTTTATCCGTGCCGAGACGATCAATTTCGACGATATGATCCGCTGCGGCAGCGTTGCCGCCGCGAAGGAGAAGGGTCTTCTCCGCAGCGAGGGCAAGGAGTACGTCGTTAAGGACGGCGATATGATCTACTTCCGCTTCAACGTGTAAACATACAGAAAATCTATCATAAATTTCCGCAGACGGTGCAGTTTTTCTGCACCGTCTTTTTTTAAGTAAAACGGGACCGCTACCATGGTAGCACTTCCGCAAAGCCTTGCAGCCAAAGAGGAAACCGCACTTTAAAATTTTGGAGCGCTACCAAACCGCTACCCGGAAACGCCGCCGCGCCTTGCGCGGCAAGGAAAATCAATTTTTCTAAGGGGATACGATATCCACCAAATCGCACGATTTCAAGCGTTTTTCGGCAAGAACCGCTACCAAATCAGTAAGTTTTGCAACTTTTGACAAGGTTTTGGATTTTGCCGGCTACCGCGGGAAGGACGCGATTTCGCGGAAAATCGCCTCCGGAAAGATGGAAATTTATGAAAGGAGAGTAACATCTATGAAAAAGTTACTCGCAATGGTGCTGGCTCTGGTCATGACTCTGTCTCTGGCCGTCAGCGCCAACGCAGCTTTTAAGGATGTCAAGGACATCGACGAGACCTACGCCGAGTCTGCTGCCGTTCTCAACGGTCTTGGCGTCTTCAAGGGCTACGAAGAGAAAGATGGCACCTTCAGCTTCCAGCCGAAGAACGCCATCACTCGTGCCGAGGTGGCTGCGATCGTCTATCGCATCTACACCGGTGACGTGAAGGACGCCTATGTCAAGAACTATGAGACCTACAACAAGTTCGGTGACATGGCCGGCGCCGGCTGGGCCAAGGGCTACATCGGCTACTGCGCCAACGCCGCTCTGGTCAAGGGCTATCCCAACGGCACCTTCGTCCCCTCCGGCAAGGTCACCGGTTATGAAGTTCTTGCCATGATCCTCCGCGCTGTCGGTTACGATCAGAAGGGCGAGTTCACCGGTGCTGACTGGGCGCTCCATGTTGCTGAGATCGCTGAGCGTCAGGGCATCCTTGACAACGTCAAGGGCGTGGACCTCAACGCTCCCGCTACCCGTGAAGTGGTTGCTGAGCTGCTGTTCCAGTCCATCAACGTTCCCATGGTCACCTACACCGCTGCGTTCGGCTATCAGAACGTCGGTCTGAACGAGAAGGCCGACAACAAGATCTTCGCCAAGAACGAGACCCTGGGCATCAAGAACTTCGAGCTCGACTGCGTTACCGGTTATGTCACCGCTAACGACCACGGCACCAAGTTCAAGAACATGCAGATCAAGGGCGAGAACCTCGCCGAGAAGGAAAAGACCGTTAAGGTCGCTGACCAGGACATCTTCGACGCCGGCCGTTACGGTCACGTCTGGACCTCCAAGGGCAGCGTGATCACCGACGTGTTCTATGATGACAGCCTGCTCGCCACCAAGTATGAGAGCTGGAATACCGATTGGACCACCAAGAATAAGACCGACTTCATCGCCAAGGAAGGCGACATGAACTACTTCCTGAATGGTAAGGAAGTCAAGGCTGCTGACATTGAGGCTGCTCTCAAGGTCAAGGGCTCCGAGAAGGCTCTCTATGATATCGATGCCGATGGTGACATCGACACCGTTATCGTGATCAACCCCATCGTTGACCGCATGGAAGCTGACTACGTCGTCAAGGGCGACGAGGTCAAGATCCAGGGCGTGAAGTACGACAAGGACGAGGTCTCCGGTTACGAGGATCTGGTCAAGGGCGATGTCTTCACCTATGTTGACATGGCTGACGGCGTCCGTTACTATGAGGAGCTCGCTCCCATCAACGGCCAGAAGACCAAGTACACCATCCCCACCAAGGGCGATGCTTACATCACCTTCGCTGACAAGGACTATGAAGAGTCCGGCCTGTCCCCCGACAAGCAGGGCAGTGTTTCCTTCCGCGATACCGCTAACCTGTTCAGCAAGGATCGCACCACCTTTGACAAGGACGCCACCATCTACCTCGATCGCGGCGGCTACGTTGCTTACACGCTCGCTACTGCTGATGTTGCCAAGTACGCTATGGTCATCGACAGCTACAGCGTCCTGGGTGAGAAGCACAACACCATCGAGTACTATGTCAACCTCCTCCTGACCGACGGCACCGAGACCGGTTACGTTCTGGTCGATGAGGACTGTGTTGATGCCATCAACGATAAGGTTCTCTTCCCCGACTTCACGCAGGTCAAGGCCAGCAAGAACACCTACATCGGCCAGCCCGCCGCTACCGGCAACTACATCGACCTCGGCACTCTGGTCGAGTACACCGTGAAGGACAAGGTCTACACGCTCGAGGCATTCAACCACATCGCTCACGGCGACAATGGTGAGTGGCTCACTGAGGATTACACCAAGGGTGCTGCCGCCATGGACTTCCGTCAGGCTGACAGAAAGGCCATCATTGAGGATACCGTTGCGTTCTACTTCTATGGTACTCCCCACTCCACCAACTTTGTGGGAACGGAAAGCAAGAAGGTCGACATGCACTACGGCGTGAACACCGGCAAGTACAACAAGGACACCAACGAGGCCGGTATCCCCAGCTATCGTGGCGGCACCGATGTTTGCTACCTCGAGACCAGCGGCAACAACAAGGTCGTTGATGCTGTGGTCTTCTCCGGTATGCCCATGGGCGAGTATGAGGACTTCGTGTACCTCTTCAAGTGCGAGAAGGAGACCTGGACCAGCAGCGTTGGCCAGCTCTACACCTACTACGGTGTGACCTCCGACGGCGAAGTCAAGGAGTTCGAGTCCTATGACGAAAACCGCGTTGGCACTGTTTGCTACTACTTCCTGCGCAACGACAAGACCTATGATTTCGCTCCCGCGCCGTATGAGACCGATCTTGTTTCCGTTGAGCTGCTCGGCAACAAGGATACCGTCGAGTATCGCTATGAGGGCCAGAACACCGAGTCCAACATCTACAGCAACCTCGACAAGGTCTATGACCTGACCGACACCTCCAAACTCAAGGCCGGCGATAAGGTCGAGGCCTACGACTGGAAGTGGCAGACCACCAAGGTTGTTGAGGGCATGCTCGTTATCGATAGAAAGGACGGCGACGTTGAGTGCCTGTTCGTCCTCGATGACGATGTCACCTTCGGCCAGTTCAAGGTCAACGGCCAGAATTATTGGTACCCCGTTGCCAACTACAACGGCACCAAGCTCGTTGAGCGCGCTCTGGCTGACCTCGACAAGGGCGGCTTCAAGGCTGACAAGAACTATCACATCGATGGCGCTGCCGCTGTCAAGGGCAGCGACAAGCTCGTGTTCGAGGCTGGTAAGACCTACAACGTTGTTGAGTGCGTCGATATGTCCATGGTCGGTCTGCTGTATGACAACACGCTGATCAGAACTGATGCAAATGGCGAGTACAATATCGTTCTCCCCGCACACGAAGAATTCGATGCTAATAAGGTTAGCGCCGGTATCGAGAACGCCGATTCCCTCAAGGTTGACACTGCCAAGCAGGAAATTACCTTCAAGAGCATCGACGGTGTTTGCACCAAGACCGTCAAGTACAATGTGACCAACGAGCCGTGCGACGCCAAGCTGCTCTCTTGGACGGACAAGAAGACTTTCGATCTTGTGCGTGTGAAGAACAGCAATACTCTTATGGTCGATCTTAAGGGCAACAAGGACGTTACTGTGAAGAACCTTGAGGACATCCTCTACGTTGTACACAGTGATGAGAGCAAGTGCGCTTTCGCTAAGTTCGAAATCTATAACTCCACCTACGGCGAGAATGCTGATCCCGCAGCTCGCACGACGAAGCTCGAAGTCGGCATGCCCGACCTCGTGGTTGTCGTGACGGCTGAGGATGGTACTACCGCGGAGTATTTCGTCCAAATCGGCGATAGCACTCTTCGCAAGGCCTAATCCCTGACGCAAAAAAAGAAGACCCCCTCGGGGGTCTTCTTTTTTTGTGCGCTTCAAGCGCCTGCGTTGTCAAAACCGACGATCACATAGTGGTATTCCACGTTTTTGCTGTTGCCCGCATAGATGCTGCTCATGGTGCCGCCGGAGGAGCAGACCCACGAGAGCTGGCGCGCGCCCCATGTGACGGTCAGCGATTTGCCATCGCCCACACCGAAGTCTTTGTTGTTCTGCACCGTGTCGGCGCTGCGGAACAGGCAGAGCGCGGTGGCCATGCCCGCGCTCTGCACGAACGCAAGCACGGGATAAAACGGGGTGGGAATGCTCACGGAGGTACAATCCTACGGACGGGGTGTTGATACGCGAGCCGATGCCGCGGATATAAACAGCGGAAGTCAGGCGCGAACCATAATCGGGGATAAATATATTGGGTACAAGTGCGGTCAGGTTTTTGATTGAGTTTACTTGTGCAGCTTGCATGTCCTGTTGTGAAAGCAGGGTGACGGCGTTGGGCAGTTCGCGCAACTTACGGTTTTCTTTGGGGGCTGCAATGATAAGGACTTCTTCAACATCCACGATTTTCAGGGTATCCACTTCCTCTGCACATACATTTCCTATTGACAGGAGTGTCAGGGCAAAGGCGAACAATTTACTCTTCTCCATTTTTTTTGCTTCTATTATTTCGTTTGCAAAGTAAGGGCATTTCTCTTTTTCCCGCAATCCTCATTAATGAGGATTTAGAGAATGGCTTAACTCTTTTCCCAGGCACTTTTATTGTTTTTTCTGCCGGATGATAAGTTTTTTATATGTGGATGCTTATTCTTTCCACCACGAGGTTCTTTTCTTTCCACCACGGAGAAAGTTTCTTTCCACCATGGTGGAAAGAAAAGAACCTCGTGGTGGAAAGAATAGCCGTTCACTATGATTTTTTTTAGCCGTTGCAGGGAAAAAGGATAAAAGTAGCGGTGCGGCTACTTAGTTCCGGCACTTCGCATTTTCTGTGCAAAGTGCTTATAAAATAATCTTCAGGATAAAAAATGTCGTTTGCTTTGTAACTGAGCGGTTCTGAATGAAATAATGATTTACTGAGTATCTGTGATCCTGAGCGTAGTCATTTCATTCATTACTTTTCAGTTTTAAATGAGTTGGCGAGGGAACAAGAGGTCTATATTTCAGGGTTTAGATGCGGTCTGCCTCTACATATCCGTGCATCACGGCATAGATAGTCAGTCCCGCTACCGATTTGATGCCCAGTTTCTCTGTGATATTCTTCCGGTGGGAGATGACGGTAGTCAGACTGATGTTTAGTTTGTCGGCTATTTCCTTATTGATGAGTCCTTTGGTAATCAGCACCAGCACTTCTATTTCGCGAGGAGAGAGGTCGTGTTCGGCATACGAATTGCCGCAAGGGTGCCCTCCGGGGTGTCCTGTTGCCGGATGTGGATGTCCATGCGGATGCCCCTCTTTATGTCCGAACTGGTGTAGCTGCAAAATACTTTTTATCAATACCTTTTCATCCTGATAAATATTCAGGGTCGGTATTCCCGCCAGTTGCGGTTGGTTATCGCCGTTTGCCAATACAATTGTTTTGGGTTTGCGGGGCAGGAAGAAAGCCGTATGCTCAAAGTATATCTGTGCCGAGACGAAATAATGCGCATACATGTCGGGCGTATCATCCACCAGCTCCTCGAACGAACTGAACACGCGGATGACGGCCATCGGGATGATTTCTTCCATCAGATTCTGCAATCCCAGACACGACAGGGTGTTGGAGTCAACAATTGCTATTTCGGGGGCTACCATATAATTCCTTAAATTTCTGCAAAAATACAGATTATTTTTATGAAACAGGCCATTGGGGCTGAAAAACAGCAACTTCCCTTGTCGATACTTATAGAACTTTGCTCTCTTCTTGTTTGTTGTTACTGCATAAATAACTTAATACTACTGATTTATGAAATATGATATAGCTATCATCGGCGGCGGTCCTGCCGGTTATACGGCAGCCGAAAGAGCGGCTGCAAACGGACTGCAAACAGTCTTGTTTGAGAAGAAAGCCATTGGTGGCGTCTGCCTTAACGAGGGGTGCATTCCTACCAAGACTTTGCTCTATTCCGCCAAGTTGTGGGACAATATGAAAAGCGCGTCGAAGTATGGCATTTCCGTGCCCGACGGTTCGGCGTTCGATATGCAGAAGATGATTGAGCGCAAGGATAAGATTGTGAAAAAGCTGACCGGCGGTGTGCAGATGACTGTTAATTCCTACGGTGCTGTCATTGTACCTCACGAAGCTGTGATTACGGGCGAAGCGGACGGACGCTTCCGGGTTTCGGCATCGGGGGAGACGTACGAAGTAACCTACCTGTTGGTGTGTACCGGTTCCGACACGGTTATCCCGCCTATTAAAGGTTTGTCCGGAGTTGATTACTGGACGTCAAAAGAGGCCCTGGAGAGCACTGTGCTGCCATCTTCACTGGTCATCATCGGTGGCGGTGTCATCGGGATGGAGTTCGCTTCTTTTTTCAATAGTATGGGCGTGCAGGTGCATGTGGTCGAGATGATGCCCGAAGTACTGGGTGCTATGGATAAAGAAACCAGTGGCATGCTGCGTGCGGAATATCAGAAACGCGGAGTCAAATTCCATCTGAATACCAAAGTGGTTGAAGTCAGTCCCGAAGGAGTCACCATTGAGAAGGATGGCAAAACGTCGCTCATCGAGACTGAAAAGATATTAGTCAGCGTCGGTCGGAAAGCCAACCTGCTGCAGGTGGGCTTGGATAAACTGAACATAGAACTGCTGCGCAACGGTGTGAAAGTGGATGAACACATGCAAACTTCCCATCCACGTGTGTATGCTTGTGGTGACATCACCGGGCATTCTATGCTGGCACATACCGCCATCCGCGAAAGTGAGGTTGCCATCAATCATATCCTGGAGGTGGAAGACCGGATGAATTACGATTGCGTGCCGGGCGTAGTGTATACTAATCCCGAAGTGGCCGGCGTGGGTAAAACTGAGGAAGAACTGAAAGCATCCGGTATCAGCTATCATGTGCAGAAATTGCCGATGGCCTATTCCGGCCGTTTCGTAGCCGAGAACGAGCAGGGAAACGGGCTTTGCAAGCTGATACTGGATGATGATGACCGGATAATAGGTTGCCACATGCTGGGCAATCCGGCTTCCGAGTTGATTGTACTTGCCGGAATTGCCGTGCAGCACGGATATACGGTGGAAGAATTTCAGAAGACTGTCTTCCCACACCCGACGGTCGGTGAAATCTTCCATGAAACACTCTTTGCATAATGTTCTGCATTGATAATCGCTGTACGGATATCTATTTTAATCTGGCAGCAGAGGAGTATTTGTTGAAGCAGAAGCGGGGCAACTTCTTTATGCTTTGGCAGTCGGAACCTTCCGTTGTGATAGGAAAGCATCAGAGTGTGGCGGCGGAAGCGGACGAGAGGTTTCTGGATGAAAAGGGGATAACCTTGGCACGCCGTTTCTCCGGTGGAGGGGCTGTATATCATGACCGGGGAAACATTAACCTGAGCTTTATCGAAACCAGGAAGCAACCGGATTTTGAATATTACCTGCAACTGGTCGTCGATTTTCTTGAGAAGGTGGGCATTGCGGCTTATGCCGACCAGCGTCTGGGCATTTATGTGGACGAGCGGAAAATATCAGGTAGTGCGCAGTGCATACATAAAGACCGGGTGATGTATCATTGTACTTTGTTGTTTTCCACTGATCTGGATATGTTGAATGCGGCGTTGAATGGCGATCCGGATGCGGAAAGTCGTTTACCAGGCTCTCGTACTATGCGTGCAGTACCTTCCGTACGGAGTGAAGTTGCGAATATAAAAGAGTTTTTGTCTGGGCCTATGGACGTCAAACGTTTCATGCATTTGCTCTTTCACTCCTTTGTGGAGGATGACGATAACCGGATTTACCGCTTCTCTGCCGGAGATATGGAAGCCATCGAACGGTTGAAAGCGGAAAAGTATGCCTGCAAAGAGTGGATATATCATAAATCCGCATTAACTTTTACTTAAGTTAAAAACTTACTACTCAGTTGTTTGTTGTATAATAATAAACCGAGAACCTAAAACTTAACTATATGTCAAGATTTGAAATAAAGATGCCCAAATTGGGTGAAAGTATAACCGAAGGTACCATCATCTCGTGGTCGGTACAAGTAGGAGACGTCATCAAGGAAGATGATGTGTTATTTGAAGTAAATACCGCTAAAGTCAGTGCCGAAATACCGTCTCCGGTAGAAGGCAAAGTCGTGGAGATTTTATTTAAAGAAGGAGATACCGTAGCTGTGGGTACGGTGGTGGCTATTGTCGATATCGGAGGTGAGAACTCCGGGGATGAGGGTGTTGTGGTTGTTTCTAAGACTGCCTCTGAGGAAACTCCTCAAGTCAAGACTGTAAAAACGGAAGAAGAGCGTTGGTACTCGCCTATAGTTCTTCAGTTGGCTCGTGAGGCTGGCATTCAGCCTAAAGAACTGGATACTATTCCGGGTACCGGATATCAGGGGCGGGTGAGCAAGAAGGACATCAAGAGTTACATTGTCCGGAAACAAAGTGGTGGTATAATGACTGCTAAACCTGCTGCAACTCCTGAAATACAACGTACTGCACCTGCTTCCGGCACATTCTCAGCAGAAGGTGTTGAAGTAAAAGAGATGGATCGTGTACGCAAGGTGATAGCCGACCACATGGTAATGTCGAAACATACTTCCCCGCACGTAACCAATGTTGTGGAAGTGGATGTAACGAAACTTGTGAAGTGGCGTGATAAAAATAAAGATGCTTTCTTCCGTCGTGAGGGAGTGAAACTAACTTATATGCCTGCCATCACAGAAGCTGTGGCGAAGGCGCTGGCTGCTTACCCACAAGTGAATGTATCGGTAGAGGGATATAATATACTGTTCAAGAAGCATATCAATATCGGCATTGCCGTTTCTCTGAATGATGGCAATCTGATTGTTCCGGTGGTTCGTGATGCCGATCGTCTGAACCTGAACGGACTTGCCGTAGCCATTGATTCACTGGCACTCAAGGCTCGTGATAACAAGCTGATGCCCGATGATATTTCCGGTGGCACTTTTACGATTACGAACTTCGGTACATTCAAGTCTTTGTTCGGTACACCTATCATCAATCAGCCTCAGGTAGCTATCCTGGGAGTAGGATACATCGAGAAGAAGCCTGCTGTAATAGAGACCCCAGAAGGGGATGTGATAGCCATCCGTCATAAGATGTATCTGTCCCTTTCTTATGACCATAGAGTCGTGGATGGTTCATTAGGTGGCAACTTCCTCTATTTTATTAAAGAGTATCTGGAAAACTGGAAAGAATAACTTAATACCTTGATAAGTATGAAAAAGTACAATATAAAAACCACAGATGTGGAATTACTGAAGAAATGGTATTACCTGATGACGCTGGGGCGTGCGCTCGATGAAAAGGCGCCCGCTTACCTGTTGCAGTCCCTTGGCTGGTCCTTTCATGCTCCGTATGCCGGACATGACGGGATACAGTTGGCCATCGGACAGGTATTTACCAAGGGAGAAGACTTCCTTTTCCCTTACTACCGTGATATGCTGACTGCCCTTTCCGCCGGAATGACGGCAGAAGAACTTATACTGAACGGCATCTCCAAAGCTACTGATCCGGGAAGTGGCGGACGCCACATGTCCAATCACTTTGCCAAACCCGAATGGCATATCGAGAATATATCTTCGGCTACAGGTACGCATGATCTTCATGCAGCCGGTGTGGCACGTGCAATGGTATATTATGACCATAAAGGAGTTGTTATTACTTCACATGGTGAATCTGCTTCATCCGAAGGCTTTGTCTACGAAGCTGTCAACGGTGCCAGCCTTGAACGCCTACCCGTTATTTTTGTATGGCAGGATAATGGATATGGTATATCTGTTCCGAAGAAAGACCAGACGGCAGCCCGTAAAGTGGCGGATAACTTCTCCGGATTCAAGAATCTGAAGATTATCCATTGTAATGGAAAAGATGTGTTCGACTCCATGAATGCCATGACTGAGGCCCGTGAGTATGCATTGTTGAACCGGAATCCGGTAATCGTACATGCCAATTGTGTCCGTATCGGTTCCCATTCCAACTCTGACAAAGATACTCTGTACAGGGATGAAAATGAACTGGCTTATGTGAAAGAAGCTGATCCGTTGCTGAAGTTCCGCCGGATGCTGTTGCGTTACAAGCGTCTCACCGAGGAAGAACTGAAAGAAATAGAGGAGAAAGCAAAGAAAGACCTGGCTGCTGCTAATCGTAAGGCGCTGACAGCTCCCGATCCCGATCCTAAAACCATTTTCAACTATGTATTGCCGGAACCTTACGAACCGGAAAAATATAAAGATGGGACACATCGTGAGACAGAAGGAGAGAAGAAATTCTTTGTAACTGCCATCAATGAAACGCTGAAAGCAGAGTTCCGCTATAATCCTAATACCTTCATCTGGGGGCAGGATGTTGCCAATCGGGATAAAGGAGGAGTGTTCAATGTAACCAAAGGTATGCAGCAGGAATTCGGCGAAGCTCGTGTATTCAGTGCACCTATCGCTGAAGATTATATTGTCGGCACAGCAAATGGAATGAGCCGTTTTGATCCTAAAATCCGGGTAGTGATAGAGGGGGCGGAGTTTGCCGACTATTTCTGGCCTGCCGTAGAACAATATGTGGAATGTACCCATGAGTATTGGCGCAGCAACGGACAGTTTGTTCCTAATGTAACTTTGCGTTTGGCTTCCGGTGGTTATATCGGTGGCGGACTCTATCACTCACAAAATCTGGAGGGTGCTTTGGCTACTCTGCCCGGAGCGCGGATTGTTTGTCCATCCTTTGCTGATGATGCTGCCGGACTGCTCCGTACAAGTATACGTTCCCGTGGTTTTACGCTGTTTATTGAACCGAAAGCATTGTATAATTCTGTAGAAGCAGCCACCATCGTTCCTAATGATTTTGAAGTCCCTTTTGGGAAAGCGCGTATTCGCCGTGAGGGCAGTGACCTGAGTATTATCACCTATGGTAATACAACGCATTTCTGCTTGAATGTTGCCGAACGTTTGGAAAAAGAAGGTGGTTGGAGTGTGGAAGTGATTGATATCCGTTCTTTGATACCGTTGGATAAAGAAACCATTTATGAGTCTGTGAAGAAGACCAGCAAAGCCTTGATTGTTCATGAAGATAAAGTCTTTGGTGGCTTCGGTGGTGAGATTGCAGCCAGTATTGGTACAGACTTGTTCCGTTACCTGGATGCACCGGTACAGCGTGTAGGCTCTACCTTTACTCCTGTAGGTTTTAATCCGATACTGGAAAGTGCTATTCTGCCGGGTGCAGATAGAATTTTTGAAGCAGCCAAGAAGCTGTTGGAATATTAATTTAATAATAAGTTATTATGAAAGAGATAGGATTATTTTATGCAATGAATGCTGCCAAGACTTCTCATATCGCAGAGAAGATACGTGAGAAGCTCGGACACAAAGAAGTAGAAATGATCATGATAGAAAAAGCTTGGCAGAATGATTTCCAGGCTTATGATAAACTGATAGTAGGTGCTTCTACTTGGTTTGACGGTGAATTGCCCACCTATTGGGATGAGATGATACCGGAAATAGAAAGCCTCGATCTGAAAGACAAGAAAGTAGCCCTCTTCGGGCTTGGTGATCAAATCGGTTATCCCGATAATTTTGTGGATGGTCTGGGAATACTGGCTGATGCTTTTGAAAAGGCAGGGGCTATCCTTGTCGGATTTACGTCTGCCGAAGGTTATTCATTTAACCGGTCAAGAGCTTTGAGGGATGGTAAATGGTGTGGACTGGTGATTGATATAGAGAACCAGTCGAAGCTGACGGATAAACGTATAACGGACTGGTGTGAACAGTTGAAAGAGGAATTTTGATATAATATGAGGGGCTCGTTAGAGAGCCCCTTATTTTATATTACTTTGATTCCATCAGGAGCTTTGATCGTAGAAACTATTTTCCCATCAGCTCCTTTGACATGCTTGATGTAGACTATCCCCAATGGAGTAGGGAAGGTGCCTTCCGCCCATTCCAGATCACCAAGATGGGGAGTTATGCGAAGGGTCTTACAGCCTGCATCCACTATCTCGACGCCTAAAATATGTTGTGTCATCCAAGGGGTAGGCCCGGAAGCCCAACCGTGGCAGAAGCTATGCCGGAAACTGGGATAGCAATAATCGCCGAAATCTCCATGAATATCATCTTTGCCCTCGGGAACGAAATCATCCAGTCTGGCGGCATTATGTGTCCAGTCCAGATTGAAATCTTCCCAGAAAGTGGTTGCTCCCAAATCTAACATTCCTCCCCAGTACTGACGGATAATGTCAAGAGCTTGCTGGTATTTGCCTGCTTGTGCAAGGGCCTGCAACATGTAGTAGCCATAAAAAGTGGAAAAGTCCTTGGCACCATCTACTGAGATAACTTCGCTGCATGCTTGCTCGGGCTTCATTAATCCTGCGATGGACATTAGTGCGGCTGCTTGTTTCAAACCGTTAGGTTGTTTTATTTGTTTTTTCAGTCGCTTGGATATGGCACGGCATTTTTTTGCATGTTCTTGTTCTTCCAGTAGATTGCATAATACCTCTGCATCTTTCAAAGCCCAGCTAAGCAATGCTCTGCATCCTGCTTCAACCCCCGGCTGATTAGGACTTGACGGCCAATCCAGAAAACGTTGTTTTGCCAGATTTTCATTGCCTTCCTCGTCTACACATTCATCTATGCGGTCGATAACTCCGGTGATGTAGGCGCGATGGTGACGTAAAAAATCAATGTTTCCATTATGCATATACCATTCGTGCTGGATAATCAGGTACCACATTGAATAAGTACTGATGCCATTCAGCCATTGGGGCAGGGGGAACTGTTCGCAAGCCAGGTCTATGCTCTTGTTTACTACTTCGTTATGCCCGAATACGCTCATAATGGTTGCTACTTCGGGGTGCATGTCGCCCAGCCATATCAGGCGGTCGCGCTTTATGCCATCCCATAAATATTCCTGCATATTCAGGTGGACGGTGTATGCTCCGGTCATCCATATATCATTCAGACGCTGATCGTTGCAACGGAATGAACCCAGATAAGGGATATTCCGGTAGCGGAAAATGGCGGGAGCTTCTTTCAGATAGATAGTCATATCGGGAGATAGACAGTCGATACGGATGAAGCGGAATCCGGTGCTTCCTATTTCAATTTGTCCGTCACTTGGAACCTGCATAACCATATCACGCATGGCATGATCGTTTGTGGAATACCCCTTTCTCCGTTTGCCGCCATCATTCTGACTACAGGCCTCACTTACGGATTCTCCGAAACGAATGCGTACAGAAGCAGTTTTCCAAGGTTTTGCCGAACCTAATACAAGTTTTAAGCCTCCGTGCAACTCCCGTCCATAATCCAGTAGGATGGAAGCTGTATCACTTTTTGTAGTATGCATGGAGCACATGTTCTTTCTGCCAAGTTCCGCTTGTCCCGTACCGGGAAGAAGCAGTACTTCCGCATTGCTGACTAAAGAGTCATTGCTAATCCACATGACCTTTTGAGGAGGTACATATAGGCGTGTCATTTCATCCGTATGGATGTTCAGACTGTCTGCGCCAAAAACGGGAGGAACGTAAGTCTGGGCTTTTGCTACTCCTGCTATGCATAAAGCTATTGCTGTTATTGCTACTCTTATCATACAAATTCTTTGTTACTGTCGTTTACTTAACTTAAAGCAATCAATATCCGGTGCCCATCCGAAGTTGTTTCCCATACGGATTACGTTGTTACCGGCTACTAAAGTTACAGGAATGGTTACGGATGTTACTTTTTCTTTGTCGCCGCCATTCAGGTCTTTTATTTCTGTCTTTGTCCCATTTACAGATACTTCCAGTTTCCTGTTTTTGTCGCAGCTATAATAAATAGTCATATCATATTCGCCCCCTTTCTCACTGTACACTTCTTTCCATTCCGCAATATTTTCTTCACTGCCTCCGATATTTGATACTTTCATCTTACCGGAACAAGCCGGAGATGCAGCATAGAATATTTGTTTAGGGTTCTTGCCCAAGTCATCATAACAAGGTAAATAGGCCCATTCTGCCTCATAGAAAGTCGGTTCCAGACGCTTCTCTGCTTCCAATCTCCATATTGCAACGCTATGTGGGGAAACTGATAACCGGATGGTGTCTGTCATATCTCCCAAATCCTTGCATTGTATCACATCGCGAACTTTTACCGTTCCACCCATTTCTAATTTTTCGAAAGGTACATTGAAGTTGCATACCGTATCCGATGGATTATATAAAGCAACAGCACGCACAAGTCCCCGTTTTTGTTCAAGGTCTTTCACCAGTACATACTCTTCAGCCTCATGCTGTACCACGTATGCTTGCAGTCCTAACAGATCCTGATTCAGTGCTATCAACTCCTTATTCTTCAGCAAAGCTAATGAAGCTTCGGGAATGGTTGTCATATCGCAACCGATAAGCAGGGGCGAGCTCATGATACACCACATTCCAAAATGTACTTCTTCCTCTTCCTGCTTCAATCCGCGACCGACTTCCAGCATATCCATGTCATTATAATGCCCTTCACCGGCATAAGCTGATAAATAGAGATTCTTTCGGATAATATTCTTCACGGATTCCCAGCGGGGACGTATATCCGGACTGATGCGCCAGGAACGCGCCATGCTTTTTGCCCAAGTACCAGGGAAAGCCCATCGGCAAATATTAATGGAAACATCGGTGCGTCCGGTATTCTTGATTGCTTCGCAAATGGTTGCGTAACGCTTTTCTTCATCAAGCCCTAATTCTCTGCCACCGCAATAATCTATCTTGATGAAGTCATAGTTCCATTCTTTCAGATAAAGGTCCATGTCCTGTTGCTCGTGCCCGTAGAGACCGGATCCTATTCCATTGGCATCATCGTCGTAAATAGAACCGCAGGTGTTGTCGCCTGCATCCGAATAGATACCTGCTTTCAGACCTAATGAATGGATATAGTCGGATATAGGTCTCATGCTGTTAGGAAAACGTTCGGGATGTGCATGCATTTTTCCTGTTTCATCACGCCAGCCGAAAAATCCGTCATCCACGTTTATATATAGATAACCGGCGTCTTTCAACCCATGAGTAACTAACGCATCCGCTTGTTTCTTTATCAATTCCTCGTTGATATTCACATGATAGGTGTTCCAGGAACTCCAACCCATCAGGGGTGGTGAGAAGGATTCCTGCGTGATCTTTTCATTTGTTGATGTGCAGGAGCTTGCAGCAAGTATAAGAGCAAGAAGCGCTCCTGTCATAAAATGTCTTTTCATAAGTATTTTTACTTTTATGTCCGAAAGTTAATCAATTAATTTGAATTTGTATGTACCTGGCTTCCTTAATGTTAATGGCTTACCTTCTCCTTTGGTGATAACCTTAACTATACAACCATTGGGAATTTCGATTGTACTTTCGCCGGTTGCATTCAGTTTTACACTGATAAAGCCTTCTTTGACGGGAATCCTTGAGGTTATCCATTTGAGGTGTAAAAGTTCAGGCTTAATGGTGTATTCATTGGGCTTTTCTGTCGATTGGCTGAAACCAATAAGCCCGTTTAAGGCTCCTACTACCGCAGGCACTCCGTTGGCACCGTGGCAAAGGCTTAAACCGTAAGGGCGTCTATAAAACTCCAGTTGTTTGGCTCTTGAAGCCTCTGTCTGGAAGTTTTCGGGAAAGCGGGTATGTCCTTGATCCATCCAATCACCGAAGACACGGTACATGAAATCCCATAACTCCTTTATCCGTCCTGCCTTGGCATATGCCAGGAATTCATATCCTTTTTCATAGCTGACAGTGGTATAATAGTGAGGCAAATTGGGAAGGATATTCTCGAATAAATTGTCATAATGTTCTTTCGGAAATATATCTGCCAGGATAGCCCAATATTGTGCATGATGTGAAATTCGCTTGTCAATAGTGGTGCCGTCATTCATCGTGCCATTGATGAATGATTTTCTTTCATCATCCCAGAAGTGTTTGAATATCTTTCTCTTTAAATCTTGTGCCAGCTTATTGTATTTGCTTGCAAGTGCTTTCTCTTTCCATAAGTTGGCAAAGTAAGCACCTGTCATGTAATTGTAATACAACATGATCTGTGCATAAGCAGCCACACCTTTTCGCGCAGGACCATTGTAGGTAGACCATCCCGGAGTATAACCGAACTGTCTGTCACCATAGTTACCATGCACAAATCCGTTCTCATCAACGATGGAAGCATAAAAGTCAAGCAGTTGGGTAATCCGGTCTTTGTATTGGAGGGAGGTTGTTAAATCTCCGAAACGCAGGTAATTCTGCTTTAACCCAAATAGTGCGTGGAGCGGATAGTCGGGTATACCTATATCGGATAGTTTGGGGTTAAGCGGCATCAGTGCTATGGATATTCCGTTTTTTGAAACCTGTTGATCACCGAACAGGTAGTCGCCTCCCAGTGTGCTGACTAGTGCATCCATCGACCAGGGGAGGAAATCACGTTTCACTCCATCCAGATAGAAGCGGTGCATACTGGTGTGAAGTGTAGCGCTACTCATTTTGAACAGATTGTTGATGTACTCATCATCCGTTTCAAACTGCATCTGATATTCTACCGGCCACATGGAGGCATCAAATTTTAGGGAAGTAATTTCAGCACCTTCATCACATTCAAGAGAAGCATATCTGAGTGCACGTTCAGGTATGCTGATGACACTGCCTGTTTCTGACAATTTGATGGGAGGCAACGGGTATTGTTCCAGCTTCTTGTCATCTCTTTCCAGAGCTTCTTCCGGAGTTTCACCTACTCGTACGGTTACAGTGCCTTTTCCCTTTGCCTGAAAAGTGAGAGTACCGATTTCCAGATGAAAAAAGTCTATTAAAGCATAGCCGTTCTTGCCGATTTGTACTCCATCTGTTCCAATGGTTTTGGCATTACGCATTGGAAGAATTTCTTGTGGCTTGATTTGAGCGATTATGTTTTGAGGAGCATCTGGTCGAGTGGCGGCGAAGGATCGCGGGGTGGCGAGGACTTTCATGACG
>OHAJ01000389.1_pt1 | contig 32201 bp, 30 predicted proteins | sample 1577101 | NCBI WGS metagenome assembly OHAJ01 (sample SAMEA3541531, study PRJEB24748) | human gut metagenome | biome: human gut; feature: human-associated habitat; material: faeces | place: China | collected 2012
GGAAGGAAATGCTAAGAATGCAGGAGCGCCAATTCAGGCGGCAACATCTATTGCAGCAGCTGATGGAAGAGATATTCCGGAAGCAGTTCCTACAGAGCAGGTATATGAGCTTATTAAAGGATATGGAGAAGCAGCGGTCCGCGCAATGAAGGGCGGAGCAGATGCAGTGGAAATTTACATGGCACACGGTTATCTTGTGAATTCTTTTATGTCACCAAGAACGAATAAACGTGTAGATGAATTTGGTGGAAACTTCGAAAACAGAATGAGATTTTCTCGTCTGATCGTTGAAGAAGTTAAGAAGAGAACAGAAGGTAAAATTGCAGTGCTTGCACGTATCAACAGTACAGAAGATATGTTTGGCGGTCTGGATAACCATGATATGTGTGCAATTGCTTCTTATCTTGAAGATTGCGGAGTGGATGGACTTCATGTATCACGTGCGGTACATCTGAAAGATGAGTATATGTGGGCTCCGACAGGAATTCATGGCGGATTCTCGGCAGAGCTTGTAGCAAATATCAAAAATTGTGTATCTGTTCCGGTTATTACAGTCGGACGTTACACAGAGCCACAGTTCGCATGCAATCGAGGACAATCGGAGGATACCGGAGGTCTTATCTTGCGTGGTTTCACTAAACCGGCTTTGTCAAGAATCCGTTTAACGCTGGATAACGAAGGAACATCCTTTTGCGGATACGCTTTTGCGTAAATCTCCCGAATCTTTTTCGGTCCCCACGCCAAATGCGCATTCTTGATACGGATCAGCTCCGCTGCCGTATCTCCGTCAATCATGTCCTGTGTTAATCTGGCGTGTGACTGTTCATACAGTCCGGCTTTTCCCTGTTCGTAAAAACGATTCTTCCACTTGTGACCCGTTTTTTCGGAAATTCCGAAATCTGCACATAAATGTTTGAATGGTTTTTCATTTGCCAACATCGCTTTGATAAACAATTCTTTTTGTTCCATTTTATCGGTTTCCTTCCATGGCATAATGTTCACCTCTTTCTGTGTCCATTATACCTGAAGACTTACCGATGTGCTGAACCTTTCACTTACCTATGTGTTGAGCTTCTCCACTTACCGATGTGCTGAACCCGCACCATGTTGAGAGCCTCGTCAAGCGTCGGAGCCGTTTTCGCCGCCGCGCCCGGGATTGCTGCGCCTTCCGCTGCGGCGGTCGTCATTCCGACTGCGGCGGTGAACAGCATCACAAAAGCCAGAACCGCAGCCGCGAGTCTTTTGATACTTTTCATTTTTGTTCCTCTTTCTCTTTTTTCTGCGCATGATGTCTCGATCATGCGTGTATATGCATTTTAGCACATAAAAAAAGAAAAGTCCATACATATGGAACAATTATTCGGGATTTTGTTCCATGGATATGGAAAGTCGGTAAAATTCCCTCCGAGGCTTTCAGCACGACCGATCCGGCACAGCACCAAACGGTGCTTCCGAAAAAGCCGTCAAAGTTTTTCCTAAAAAAACACTTCCGATTCATTTTTCCTCTTCCCTTTTGCAGGAAAGTCTGTTATAATGAATATATACGCGGTTTATCTGCGGAATTTCCGCCGCGCATCGCGTATATAATCAAATTTTCCACATGGAGGGTAAATACCATGAAGAAACTGCTTGCAATCATTCTTGCAGCACTGATGCTCGTTCCCATGCTTGCCGCATGTGACCGGAGCGGAACGCAGAAGGGCGACTACAAAGTCGCAATGATCACCGACTACGGCGACATCACCGACCAGTCTTTCAACCAGACCACCTATGAAGCCTGCAAGGAATACTGTGATGCAAACAAGATCGACTTCCAGTACTTCAAACCCGCAGGCGACTCCACCGAAGAGCGCGTTGCAAAAGTTGAAGAAGCCATCGACGGCGGTTACAACATCATCGTTATGCCCGGCTTTGCTTTTGCGGGAACGCTTTATCAGGTTCAGGACAAGGAAGAGTACAAGGATGTTAAGTTCATCGCTCTCGATGTTTCCGAATACGACCTTTTCGACTGCTTCTATAAGCATGACGAAACCGGCGCAAGAGCCGGTCTCATCGACGAAAACAACAAGGAACACATCAGCGAGAACGTATACTGCGCAGTTTACAAAGAAGAACTCTGCGGCTATATGGCAGGTTATGCAGCGGTTAAGCTCGGCTATACCCACCTCGGCTTCCTCGGCGGCATGGCAGTTCCCGCTGTTATCCGCTACGGCTACGGTTTCGTTCAGGGCTGCAACGATGCAGGCAAAGAAATGAACGATGAAATCACCGTTGAATATGTTTACGGCAACAAGTTCGCAGGCACTCCCGAAATCACCGCTTATATGGACACCTGGTATCAGGAAAAGGGCGTTCAGGTTGTGTTCGCATGCGGCGGCGGCATCTACACCTCCGCAACCGAAGCTGCAAAGAAGGCAAACGGCAAGGTTATCGGCGTTGACACCGACCAGGCAGTAACCATCAACAAGCTCGGCACCGAAGGCATGACCGTTACCTCCGCAATGAAGGGTCTCGGCGCAACCGTCAAGGCAACCCTCAAAGACGTTATCGAAAACGGCAATTGGGCTAACTACGGCGGCAAGATCGCAACCCTCGGCCTCGTATCCGGCGACGATCCCGAACTTAACTACGTTCAGATCCCCATGGAATCCACCCAGTGGACGGACAACTTCACAAAGGACGACTATAAAGCCCTTGTAAAGAGCATGTTCGACGGCACCGTTAAAGTATCCGATGATACTTCCGCAATGCCCGCACACAGCATCATCGTAAACGAATACGACAACATTATGTAACAATCGGCAGTCATCGCCGTGAACGGAATTCGTTCATCGATTCGGTTCACAAGCGTACGGCAGCATGAAACCCGGCCGGGCAGGCGAAAGCCTGTCCGGTTTTTTATGCTTATTTTGCTCTTTCCCCGTTTCCCTTTCGCATTTTTGTTTGTTTTTCGCATTGAATAAGTGCGCATAGTGTGATATACTTAAAAAAGTCCTGATTAAAATCTTTGCGGGAGGAGAACCTTTTTTATGGAAAACCGAAGCGGCGAAACAAATAATCCTCAAAATTCCGCCGAAAATGCGTTTGATTACGCGGCAGCCGATATAACGAATGAGCTGCCCCGGGGCGATATGCTTCAAGACCCGGCAGGCGAACCGTTTCAATCGACTTTTGAAGAAGAAAAACCGAAAAAGCTTAACTTTTTCAATAAAATCGGGCGCATGAATCCTCAAAAACGCGCCGTGCTTTTGGTGCGCATATTCATCGTAATTGCTTTCTCCATGCTGTTCGCTGTGTACTGTGTCAAAAACCGTGCAAATTTCGAAATCGACAGTCTTGCGGTTTCGGCAGTGTCGCTTGCCGTTTTTACCGCAGTGCTCATTGCGGCTGTCCCGCAGATTATCAAAGTTTTCAGCGGGGACGACACGCAGCTTGCGCCGTCCGGCATCGAAAAGGCAAACGGAAAAACCTTCCTGAAAATCGTTCTTGCCGCATTCATTCTTCGTGCAGCACTGACAATATTCGGAATGATCGTTTTTTACTGTCTTAATCCTAAGTTTCAGGGCAGTTTGCTCAACCTTTGGCAAACTGCGTGGACAAAAGTCAACACGGACGCCCCGCATTACTGCAGCATAGCCGAAAACTGGTATGCTTCAACCGGCGAAGACCGCTTGCTTATCGTGTTTTTTCCGATGCTTCCGCTGCTTATGCGCGGGCTCAACCTGTTGACTCACAACAGCTTTGTTTCCGCGCAAATAATCAACACGCTCGCCTCCTGCTCGGCGGCAGGCGTTCTGTATCTCACGCTTCGCCCTCTGCTCGGTGAAAAAAAGGCACGCCTTGCGCCCTTCATATGGCTGCTGCTGCCCGGTTCGATTTTTCTGAATTCGGGAATGACGGAGCCGCTGTTCATGCTTTTCACCGTGCTTTGCTTCTATGCGCTGCAAAAAAAGAAATACCTTGCGGCGGGCATAGCCGCGGCATGTGCCGGATTCACCCGTTCGCCGGGCGTGCTGCTTGCCGTTCCTCTCGCGATTGAGGGCATCGGGTACTGTGTCCGCAAGGCCCGCAGCGGAAAAAAAATCGGTTCGGCGATTGCGGAAATTGCGCTTTCGCTTGTTATATCGACTTTCGGCACGCTTGCCTATCTTTACATAAACAAGGTCGTTGCGGGCGACTGGTTTATGTTCTCCGTGTACCAAAAATCCAACTGGAGTCAGGGTCTCGGCTTTTTCTTTGATACGGCACGCTACATGTATCAAAGGGCAATCGGTGATTTAAAGGCTGCATTGGGTTCGGGAGCGTTTAACGGAACGAACATCACATCCGTGTTTGTGCTCTTCCTGCCGACGGTCGCACTGATCGTGCTGACTCCGCTGCTGATTCTTCGCCGCGCACGCAAGCTCCCCGCCGCATACACACTGCATTTTCTCGCCTATTTCGCGCTTGCAATGGGCTGCACATGGCTGCTTTCCGCAATGCGCTATCTGAGCGTTGTTCCCGCAATTATCGCTGCAATTGCAATGAGCTGCAAGTCGGAAGAAAGAACCGCTGCAATTTTTACAGTCTCTGCGATTGCATATGCCGGCTATATATTCATGTATATGCGCGTGTTGAGTGTGTTTTAAAAACAGGCTGAAGCACCGATTGCCGCGTTAATTTCACAATTTTCCGCGTTTTTCTTTAATTGTCCTGTCTCGGGACGGTTGAAAAAAAGTCCGAATTGGTATAAAATACGATATGGGCATATCGTTCGCGGAATCCGCCGCACCTGCGATTTGCCCGCAAAATCAACTTTCGGCGGAAAAAACTTTGTTCGGATACATAAAGCCAAACATTCCGGAGCTTCGGGTCCGCGAAAAAGCGCGCTATGATGCATGGTACTGCGGATTATGCCGCCGTCTCGGGGCGCGGTACGGAACGGCAGCCCGTGCGCTGCTGAGCTTTGACTGCACCTTCCTTGCGCTGCTCGCTGCCTCCGTCAGCGGTGAGGATTCGCCTGAAGATTTGCTGCGCTGCCCGTTCAAGCCCTTCGGCAAAAAGCGGGCAATGCTCGGTTCGCCTTCCGCCGCCCTCGATTTTGCAGCCGATGTCTGCGTTATTCTTTCCGAATTCAAGCTTTCGGACGATATTGCGGACGGAAAGCCGCTGCGAATTGCCGCAAAACTCCCCCTGCTTTGCGCATTCAAAAAAGCACGTTTGCGCCGGCCGGAGGTTTATGCAGCGGTGAAAAAACACATGCGGGAGCTTGCCTCCGTTGAAGCACCTTATCGCGGCAGTCGGGCTTTTCCCCGCCGCAAAGCCGCAAAGAACGATTCAGCGGCGGAACTGCGTTCGCCGGATCTTCCCGCCAATATTTTCGGGGAAATGCTGCGCGATGTGCTTGCGTCGGCACCCGTTCCCCAAAAGGAAATCCCCGCGCTGAAGGAAACCGGTTTTTTTATCGGAAGGTTCATTTACCTTTGCGATGCATGGGACGATCGCGAAAGCGACAAAAAGCATTCGCTTTTCAACCCGTTCAATATCTGCGGCTGCACCCGCGATGATGCAGAATTTATTATTAATATCTCGATAAATTCTGCAATTTCGGCATATAATTTGTTGAGCACCGGCCGCGACAGGGCGATTCTCGACAACATTCTGTTCCAAGGGCTTTTTGCCGTTTCCGATGCCGTTTTCGCAAAGGAAAAACAGCCGCTGCCGAACGACGGCATTACGACGGCGGCGCACAAAGCCTGATTTTTTCTGCCTGTATACTTAGAAAGGACGAACCCGTGAACCCATATGAGGTGCTCGGCGTTTCGGAAACCGCCACCGATGAGCAGGTCCGTTCCGCCTACATTAAATTAGTTAAAAAATATCATCCCGATCGCTATCAGGACAGTGACCTGAAGGATCTTGCAAACGACAAGCTGAAGCAGGTCAACGAGGCGTATGACACAATAACAAACATGCGCAAAAACGGCTCCGCTTCCCAAAACACTTATTCCGGCAGCGGATTCGGAGGCTATTCGGGCAGCAGCTCCCGCACTTCCTCCGGCGGTTATTCCGGGAATTACGGCAGTGGTTATTCCGGCAATTTTTCGGCTGAATTCGCGCGTGTGCGGCAATGCATAAACACAAGCTCCCTGTATGAAGCGCAGGCAATACTGGACGGCATACCGCTGCACAATGCGGAATGGCATTATCTTTATGGTATTGTCTGTTTCCGCGGCGGCGACTACTCGTCCGCCCGCAATTATCTTGACAGAGCCGTTTCGATGGAACCCGGCAATGCGGAGTACCGCCGCGCAAGGGATTCCCTGAACGCACGAAGCACGCGGAGCTACCACACCTATGACAACGGCGATACGGGAGCAACCGTGAACACGGCATGCAACTGCTGTTCGACTTTGCTTTGTGCGGATTCCTGCTGCGAATGCATGGGCGGAGATCTGATTTCCTGCTGCTGATTTTCTGCTTTTTCAGCCGCCTTTGGGGCTTTGCAATTGCTTTATAAACATGAAAAAAATTTCTGCAACAACAAAACTGACCCTTTCCGCCATGAGCACCGCGCTCAGCGTTGTGTTTCTTTATGCGGCATCCGTCATTCCGACGGCAAAGCTTGCGCTGTGTTTTTTGACATCGCTCATGCCGTGGATACCCCTCAGGGAACGCGGCGGGTTCGTCTACGCATTGTTGAGCTATGCGGCAACGGGCGCGATATGCTTTTTTCTGATTCCGAACAAGCTGTATTTTGCAGCGTACATCCTGTTTTTCGGCTGTTACGGAATGATTAAGCTCGGCATAGACAGCGTTATCCGCGACAAGCTTGTTGCCTTTGCTGCAAAGCTTATCCTCTGCAACGGCCTTGCTGCACTTGTGATATTCGGCGCAGGCAAGCTGTTCAGTCTTGACATAATCGCTCAGCTGCCGAATTATCCGTTGTACATTATTATTCCTGCGATTGAGATTTTCTTTATCGCATATGAACTTGTTTTCACGCTTTGCGTACGCGTTTTTGATGACAGGCTCCGCAACGTTATCATCACCCGCCGCTGAAGCGTCCGACACCGTTTAAACTTAACCCGCAAAAGGAGAAAAACAATGAAAAAAACCTTCCGCAATGTTATAATTTTTGCACTTGCGCTCTGTTTCGTGTCTGCTGTGCTGAGCCTTTGCGCCTGCAAAAAAACTCCGCAGACGATCGAAACCGACTATTGCGCCTATTCCGAAATTCCTGCCGATTACACACCCGAGCAGGCTGAGGCGGACGGCTGCCTTGTTGTTTACCAAAGCCAAGGAACCATCAAAAATTCAACCGTCATGACCGACTTTGCAAAAACAACAAAAAAGGGCAGCCCTGCACTTCTGCGCGTTGCAACTTACTATGAAAAAGTTGTCACCGGCGGTGAGCCGGAGCTTGTCGTTGTCGATATTGAATACAAGGACGGCATTTATCGCACGCATTACGAACAGGTAAACGAGGACGGCACAAAAGAGGCATTTGACGACAAATATAAATATCTCGTTGCCATTGACCGCGTAAGAGGCACTTCAACGCAGGTTTTCAGCTCCGGTTATATGCTCACAAACGATGAGGATGTTACCTATGCCGACTATGCGTCAAGCTTGTCACGCGATCCCTCCGAATGGATCGATGCCTATATCATCTACCTTCTGACCGCAGTTATGTAAGGTTCAACTGAATTAAAAAATTTTTGAAAGGGGTGAATCGAATGCATTTGCAGGAATCCGGTGAAATGTATCTTGAGACCATTCTTGTGCTTTCCCGCAGGTTGAACAAGGTTCGCAGCGTTGACGTTGCGGAAGAAATGGGCTATTCAAAGCCCAGCGTCAGCCGTGCCGTGGGTATATTGAAGAAAAACGGCTATATCATCACGGATGGTTCCGGGCATCTTTATCTCACGGATGAAGGGCGTTCGGTCGCCGAAAAAACATTCGAACGTCACCGCGTTTTAACAAAAGTATTCACAAAGCTCGGTGTTTCCGCCGGAATCGCCGCAGAGGATGCCTGCAAAATCGAGCATGTTATTTCCGATGAAACCTTTGAGGCAATTAAACGCTTTGTCGCCGAACACAGCGATTGACTTTTCGCTTTCGGCACCGCGCCCGACAAATAACCCTTCCGCCGAACGTTTGACGGAAGGGTTTTGTTTGCATTTGTTCACCTTGTTTCGGCATAATCCTGTTCCGGCAAAAGCCCTTTCGGTTCAAACTGCCGCAACTCCAACCGATAGGAAAACCCTTTTTCCGTCGGCTTATACGGCACGAATCCCACCGACTCAAAGCAGCGTTTCGAACCGATGTTCCACGAATAAATCTCCTGAACAAAAAGCTCCGAAATGCCGTTCCGCTTCGCCCTTGCCGCAAGAAAGCTTACAACAGCCCTGCCTATGCCGCGCCCGCGATACTCTGCCTCGCCGATCACAATCGGCATATCCTGCACGGAAAACGTAACATCCCCAACAGGGCGAAACTCACCGTTTTCCTTTGCTTCAATAAAATACAGCTCACCGTGAACGTTCAAATAATCATACATCCTGTGCAGTTTTTCCGAAGTATACGGTTCACGAACGCCGTCAACAAGGAACACGAGTTCCGGGTCCGAATACCATTCAAGTGCAAAATCGCATTCGCCCGCGTACCTCCGCAGTCTGAGTTCGGGCGTTATATCAAGAATTCGTTCGTCCGCACCGCTTTGCATCATTTTCAATCCCTCCCTTTTGGCTTTCTCTGTTTCATTATACATCCGCCGCCCCGCAAAAGCAAGCAAATCGGGCGAACAGCTTTTGCCGTCCGCCCGAAAAGTTCATGTTTGATTGCCGTTTTTCAGTTTAAGCCCGCTGTCTGCGGTTTAATTCTCATCATGAACAAACGTTCGATCCTTGATATGCATCTCGGCAATGTTGTTTCCGTCGCTGTCAATGCAGCGGAAAACAAGCTTCACAAGCGGTGTTCCCGTTTCGGATGCAATCTCGTCCGCATATCGCTGAAGTGCCTCTGTGATATCGGCCTGACTGTATTTGCTTTCGAACTCCTGACTGTCAACGGCCTTGTTGTATTTGAATTCAAACACAATGTCGCTCTCTTCGGCATGGCATCCGTTCCACTTTGCATCCTCCTCCATAAACATGCTTAATTCCGCATTCAACCGCTCCGCATTCTCGCTGCAATATTTCGCGGCGGCTTTTACCGCATATTCGGCTTCGTCCGTGTCATCGATAATCGTAATCGTTCCGGCGGAGGATTTGTAGTTTTTGTCAATTATGTGGTCATACAGCACATTATCGTCATTATCGACAAATCTGATAATCAGCCTTACGCTGTCGTCCCCAACGGTTTCCGTAAGGTTCTTGAACAGGGTATTGTTGTACAGATCATCGGTGCGAGCGTATTCCTCCCAAACCTCCTGCGTCCACTTGGAAGCCACGGACGGATCGAACGACATAACATGAACAAGGTCGCGCCCCTCCGCTTTGTAGCATTCAATTGTTGTTTCATCATATTCCAAGCCCGTCGGCAATGCTTCAATGCTTTCGGAGAGGTCCTTATTCATAAGCTCGGCGTATTCGCTTACCTTTTTTGCAATCGGGTCTTCGTTTTTTTCGGCAGAGTCCTTGCAGGCGCAGATTGAAACCGCAAGGAGCAAAATCAAAATCGCTGAAATAATCCTTTTCATGTTTTTCATGTTTGTTATCATCGCTTTCGCAGTGTCGAAAGCTTCCTTTCTTTCTTTTTTGCAGAGGGTTATTTTGTAAATTGTTTCGCTGAATCTTTCAAAATAAATCGGCACGGAAGCAAACTCTTTTTTATTTGCGCCTGCCTCCGTGCCGAAAGTTCAACCGGGTTAATTATCGCATTTTGCTGTAACGTATCAGCCGTTATCGCCGGGAACAATAACGGGAATGTCCTCTCCGACGGAGTCATCGGATTCGGCATTCATGAATTCCTCATAAGAAACAGCGACAAGCTCCGTTTCTTCGGAATCGCCCTCTTCAAGGAAATATGCCTCAGTGACAATGACACTTGTTGCGGTTGAAATCAATTCAAGAAATTCATCGTCAAAGCAGTCAAGGAAATCGGAACCGCCGGATTCCTGAATGCGCATGATGCCGAGTTCGCGGGCGGAAATGTTCGGATCGTCAACAGGGGTGAAGGTAATTTCTCGGCACACAGCGTACGGATTATAATCCGGATCTGAAGCATCGAGAGCCACGGGCTGAAGTTCGAAGTCCGGCTCTTGGCCGGGTTCTGCGGCGGCGTTCGACTTTGTGCCGAATCCTACACACAGCAGCATTGCTGCCATCATAACGAAACATATGATTCTCTTCATGTTACACTCCTTGTTCTGAATAGTTTTGCGGTACCACATTTAGTATTATACAGCAAATATTGGTATCTGTCAAGTACCATATCATATCCAATTATAATATATTTTAGATTTTTCTTCCAAAGCAAAAATAAAAGAATCTGACATACAGCTTTCACCGCCTGCCCGATTCTTCTTTTGCCCGATGTTTTATTCAATCGAACATGCCCGTGTCGGTTTATTACCCTAATCCGAAAAATCGACAATCATATTCGAATTATTTGCACCAATCGGAATTGATTGAACCCGTTGGCCTTCGCTGTCCAAAAACATCAGGACAACGCCTGTATATGTGATTTCCGATGCATCGGCAATCTCCTGAGCGATCGGCCGAAACTCGGCAATGATGTTTTCCGTATCCGGAGCAAACCTCTGCTGAAATTCAAGATCGGATATTTTCTCGTCAAATCTGAACTCGATCACAAGAGCCGAATCGTCAACATAGCAGGCGGAGCATTGGGCGCCGCTGAAATAGTTTTTGTATTTTTCAATGATTTTTTCGCCGTTTTCCCTGCAATACTTATCGAGATGCGATTTCAGCACCTCTTGTTCGCTCGGGAACTGTTTTTCACAGCCGAAAGCAAAAACCGCAGCAAGAACCATCAAAACCGCCGCCGCAATGCAAAGCAGCCTCTTTTTCATCATAAACCTCCCAATATCAACATATTTGTGTTGTCACATTTGATATTATACCGAAAACATTTACATCCGTCAAGCCTTGCCGAACGTAAATTTTTCATTAATTTACCGTTTCGGAAAAAAGCTGCAAATTTGCACTTGTTTGTGAATATAAAAAAGGGTATAATGCAGACTGAGCGATGCGCAGTGCGCAGCCGCAAAAACAATAAACAAAGGAGCATCTATGGGTCTTTTGGAAATCGCACGCGATTTTGCCGTCGCGAACTGGGACAACGCCATTATGTGGGTTATCGGCGGAATCCTTATTTATCTTGCAATCAAAAAGGATATGGAACCCACTCTTCTTTTGCCGATGGGCTTCGGCGCGATCATTGTGAACCTGCCGGGTTCCGCAATTGCGGCGGACGGCGGAATCATCCGCATTCTTTACGACTGCGGCATTGCAAACGAATTTTTCCCGCTGGTGCTTTTCATCGGCATCGGTGCAATGATCGACTTCGGCCCTGTGCTGACCAACCCGAAACTTATGCTTTTCGGTGCGGCGGCGCAGTTCGGCATTTTTTTCACGCTCTGCATGGCAACCCTCTGCGGGTTCGGGCCGATGGAATCCGCTTCCATTGCGATAATCGGCGCGGCGGACGGCCCGACAAGCATTGTTGTTGCAAACCACCTCGGCATCAGCGCAAACAACCCGGGGCTTTTCAGTGCGATCGTTGTTGCGGCATATTCCTATATGGCCCTTGTTCCGATTATACAGCGACCCGTAATAAAACTTATCACAACCAAGCACGAGCGGCTTATCCGCATGGAATACGAGCAGCGGGATGTTTCAAAGCTGACCCGAATTCTGTTCCCGATCGTTATCACATTTGTGGTCGGCATCGTTGCGCCGGGCGGTCTGCCGCTCATTGCCTGCCTGATGTTCGGAAATCTGCTTCGCGAATGCGGCGTTCTGAATGCACTTTCCGAAACGGCACAGAAGGTGCTTGCGAACCTTATCACTCTCTTCCTCGGGCTTTCCATTGCAGCCACGATGAGCGCGGACAAATTCCTGCGTCCGCAGACGCTGCTTGTTCTGGGGCTTGGCCTTGTTGCATTCGTGTTTGACACGGTCGGCGGCGTTTTCTTTGCAAAATTCATCAATCTGTTTGCAAAGAAAAAGATAAATCCCATGATCGGTGCGGCGGGGATTTCCGCTTTTCCGATGTCTGCAAGGGTTGTTCACAAGCTTGGGCAGGAAGAGGATAATCAGAATTTTCTGCTTATGCACGCTGTCGGCGCAAATGTTTCCGGTCAGATTGCGTCCGTCATTGCCGGCGGCTTGATTCTCAGCATCTTCGGTTCCATGCTCGGTTGACGGAAAGGAGCGAATATTATGACGTTATTCAGCACAAATTCACCCGTTATGAACGGATTCTTTGATTTCAGCAAGGATGGTTTCGGCTTTGTCGATTCGCTTAAGGTCATGCTGCTCGGGCTTATCATCATCTTTGTTGTTACGGGCGTTTTGATTCTTTGCGTTGCCGCACTCAACAAAATGAGCGCAAGGAGCAAGCGTTCCGCAGACAAAGGGAACGCGGGAAAGAATAAGTAAAATATATTTCCTGTTATTCTTGCAGCATACATCAATTCAATCGGAATAATCTCCCCTTGTTCATGCGAAAAACTCCGCCGTTTATGCGGAGTTTTCATTTTGTTTTTATAATTGATTTAATAATCTCGGTTTTAATTCGGTGCGGTTTCGCGGCAGGTTCAGCCCGGTGCCGCCCCAATTTCGGCGGATTTAACCGAAACCTCTGCAAGCCTGCCAATCCGCGCTCCGTTATGCAAACTCGAAAACGAGGCAGCCGCGCCGCCCCGTTTTCGAAAGGAGTCATCTGATTATGCAAAAAAAGCACGGAACCCCGCCTCTTTTATCAGCCTTTTGCTTCATCACCGTTTTCGGAGGAGCTCCGGGCCGCACTCGAACCGTGCGACCCGAAAAAACCTCCGTTTTGGGGTTGAATAATGTCGATTTCGGTGATACAATCAATATAGGGTATAACGTAACGTTACAGTCAAGCCCTTTCAAAAAATTTTTTGAGCGCGCAATGTTTTCATGCCGAAAACATTCAGCCGCGGAAGGAGCCGCCGTGACAACAAAGGAATTTGCAAAGCTCTGCGGAGTTGAAAAGCGGACGCTGTTCTTTTATGATGAAATCGATTTGCTCAAGCCTGCGCGCATACTGCCCAACGGCTACCGTGAATACGATTTTTCGCAATTGCCGCGCATGGAATCCATCCGCCTGCTGCAATCGGCGGGGCTGAATCTTCGTGAAATCAAATCCATGCTGCTCTGCGAAAGCGGACATAATATCGACATTGTAAACGACTGCCGTCAGCGCGTCATGCAGCAAATGGCGGATATGCAGGCGGGACTCTGCTATATTGAGCGGAGAGTTGCCCTGCGCAAAAGTTATCTTGAGCACGCGCCCGGCGAGATTTTTACGGAAAACACGCCCGCACTGCCAATCTCCGCAATAAACGCCGATAATGCCGGCAGCAATCATTCCCTCGGCATAAGTTACTTCTCCCTCGGTCATTATCTCGGGGTTGAAGAGGATGCCGAAGCCCTTCATCCGCGCCGTTTTTTTAAGCATTGCCGTTCGGAAACCGCCAATGAGTTCCTTCCCGCCGGGCAATATGCCTGCATGTTCCTGCACGAGGCGGACAATGAGCAGATTTTTTATATCTCGCCGTGGGTAAAACGCTTTGTTGAGCTTGCAGAAGCAAAGGGTCTTTCCGTTGAACGCACGGTCTATGTTGAAGATTTGCCCGCGTGGCTGATTGACGAGCCCCGCAGCATGATTTTGCGTTTTGCGGCGCGTATTACGTCTTAGTCTGCAAAATATATCTTTGCGTGTAATATTTAATTTAAAGTATTTTATAAGATGAGGTTATGATCATGAAATCCGAATTCAAAAAGATTGCAATTATCTGTGCGAGCGAGCGTGAGCTTGCTCCGTTTCTTCCGTTGATTGAAAACCCGACAATTTCCGAACGGGCAATGCTGCGCATTCACGAGGGCAGGCTGAACGGGTTTGAAGTCGCGGCGGTTTATTGCGGCGTTTGCAAAGTTAATGCCGCCGCAGCCGCACAAATTATGATAGACTGTTACGGTGCGGACACCGTCATCAGTGCGGGAGCCTCCGGCGGAATGGCGGAAGAGCTTCAATTGTTCGACACCGTTGTTGCAGTCGAAGCCTGCTATCACGATGTTCACGAACGAATTTTGACCGATTATCACCCGTTTATGAAAACACAGTTCTTCCCCGCCTCATCGGAGCTTGTTTCGGCAGCTAAAGCCGCAGCAAAACCCCTTGCCGAACGCGGACAGCGGATATTTTTCGGGCGTACCGCAACAGGTGAAGCGTTCATTGCCGACGAGGGACGCGCGGATATTAATTCCCGCCTTGCACCGCTTGCGGTTGATATGGAATCCGCTGCGATCGCTCATGTCTGCTATTTGAACGGCGTTCGCTTCATCGCGGTGCGCTGCATCACGGACACCGCAAAACACAGCGGAGTCGGCACATTTGAAGAAAACTGTTCCCGTGCTTCCGAAATTGCAAAGGATTTTGTTTGCGCAATGCTTAATGAGCTGTAATCAAAAGCTTTAGACCGCACCGGATTCGGAAAAGAGCCTGCTTTTTCGGCAGGCTCTTTAGTCTATGGTGTAGGAGGCATGAAGAAATATATTTTAAAATCAGTTTTTCTCTCTGACTGAGCCGGTGTTCGTTGTGTTCGGCTCGGAACTCGGCTCATCGCTCACCGTCGGTGTGTTCAGAGCCGAACCGTCACGGCGGGATCCGTCATTCATTCCGCCGGGAAATTGATTTTCGATGCTTTCGATCGTCCCCGGCTGCAAAGTGTACTTTCCGTCGGCAATAACGGTGATAATTCCTGAAACCGTCTTTTCTTCTGTTGATTTTGAGTCGCAGCCCGCAAAGCAAAGCATTGAAACCGCCGCAATCACCGCCGTGAAAATGCACAGCACCCGCCGTCCGTGTTTTTTGTGTTCCTTTACCATTCGGTTCATCCTTTCCGTTTCCGTTATTCCTGCGGGAAAGCCCGTTTCGATGCAAAAGCCGCTCTTCTCCGTCCCTGCTAATATTATATTGGTTATTTACAGCATTCGCAAGGCTTAATTTTGTCTATTTCCGCACGAATTGAATTTATCTTGCGGCATTGCCTCATTCTATATGGAAACAGCCTTGATTTTGCTGTATAATGTTTCAAATAAGGCACAATTCCGCCGCGCAGACGGATGCAGCCGCATTGTGCCGTCGGGATGCACCGCCTCCCGCAAAAGCTGAATGCAAAGGTGGAAGTGAAAATGAAGAAACTTTTGATATACATGAAAAAGTTCCGAAAGGAATGCATTCTGGCTCCGCTTTTCAAACTTTTGGAAGCAACATTTGAGCTTTTTGTGCCGCTCATCGTTGCTGCAATTATTGACAACGGCATTGACGGCAAAAGCAAAAGCTTCATTATTAATATGGGGCTTTTGCTTCCGGCACTTGCGGCGGTCGGCCTGCTCTGTTCCGTAACGGCACAATTTTTCGCGGCAAAGGCTGCAATCGGCTTCTGCACCGACCTTCGCGCCGCTCTGCTGAAAAAAATCCAAAGTTTTTCCTACACCGTGCTTGATACTCTCGGCGTTTCCGGACTGATAACGCGCATGACAAGCGATATCAACCAGATTCAAACGGGCGTCAACCTTTCTCTGCGCCTGCTTCTGCGCTCCCCGTTTGTTGTTTTCGGTGCAATGATAATGGCGTTCACAATCGACACACGCTGCGCACTCATTTTTGCGGGCGTTATAGTGCTGCTTTGCGCCGTTGTTTTTTCGATCATGCTGGCATCCATCCCGAAATACCGAAAAGTTCAGGCGGAGTTGGACAGCGTGACCGGCACCGTGCGCGAAAACCTTGTGGGCGTTCGTGTTCTGCGTGCCTTTTGCCGCGAGGAAGAGCAGCTTCGAACATTTGACAGTCGAAGCGGAAAGCTCCTCGGTCTTCAAATCAACGCGGGCAAACTCTCCGCGCTGATGAACCCGCTCACACTGATAATTATCAACGCCGCTGTTATAATTCTTTTGCAAAGCGGTGCAATTCGAGTTAATTCCGGCTCTCTGACTCAGGGGCAGGTCGTTGCGCTGTATAATCTTATGGCACAAATTCTTGTTGAACTGATAAAAATGGCCAATTTGTTCATAACCATCACAAAATCCCTCGCCTGTGCTGACAGAGTTGCGGCAGTCATGCAGCTTGACAGCGGTGCGAACGGCGGCAATAAGCTGCCTGCGAACGGTTCGCCCTGCGGAAGCGTGGAATTTAAAAACGTATCGTTCGAATACAAAAACGCCGGAGCGGAAGCTCTGTTCGACATAAGCTTTTTTGCAAAGCCCGGGCAGACCGTGGGCATTATCGGCGGCACCGGCAGCGGAAAAAGCACGCTTGTGAACCTTGTTCCGAATTTTTACAGCGCAACAAAGGGGCAGGTGCTTATTGACGGCGTGAATGCGGATGAATACGACCGCGCCGCACTGCTCTCCGCAGTTTCCGTTGTTCCTCAAAAAGCAGTGCTTTTCGAGGGCACGATTCGCAGCAACCTTTTAATGGGCAACCCGAATGCCTCCGAAGCGGAGCTTTTTTCGGCGCTTGAAACCGCTCAGGCGGCGGAAATCGTCCGCACAAAGCCGAACGGCATTGACGAGCCCGTTTTGCGCGGCGGCAGCAATTTTTCCGGCGGGCAAAAACAAAGGCTGTCCATTGCGCGCGCCCTTGTTCACGGCGGAAGAATTTTGATTCTTGACGACAGTGCTTCCGCTCTGGACTTTGCGACGGATGCAAAACTCCGCGCCGCAATTCGAAAGCTTTCCCCCGCGCCGACGACCTTCATCGTGTCCCAACGCGCGGCCTCGGTCATGTTTGCGGATTTCATAATCGTTCTGGATGAAGGGCGCGCCGTCGGACAGGGCACGCATGAAGAGCTTTTGCGCAATTGCGCTGTTTATCGCGAGATTTATGCCTCTCAGTTCCCGGACGAAGCGGCAAAGCTTAGCATTCCGAACAACACACCCGAAGGAGATGCGGCAAAATGAGCAAAAACGGTTTAAACAAAAAAGGAAAATCTGCGCACTCAGAAGAATTACGTTTTACACTCGATTCAGCGGGACGCGGCACCGCTGCGGAGCTTTTGCGCCGGCTGAAACCTTATCGTTTTAAATTCGCGCTTTCACTCGGGCTATCGCTCGTGTATGTGTTTTTAACGCTTCTGATCCCCGTTCTCGCCGGAAAAATTATTGACTGCATCATCGGCGCGGGAAGGGTTGACTTTGCCGAGATCTCACCGTTTTTGCTGAAACTCGGTGCAGCTGCGGCGGGAGCTGCACTTTCTCAATGGCTTGTGAGCCTTTGCAACAACAGCATAACCTACGGCTGCGTTCGCAATATCCGTGCAGAAGCATTCCGCCGCATTCAAAAACTGCCTCTCGCCTATTTCGATTCGCACCCGGCGGGCGAAACCGTGAGCCGTATGCTCAGCGATGCCGATCAGCTTGCGGACGGGCTTTTGATGGGCTTTTCCCAATTGTTCACGGGGATTATGACCATTATCGGCACACTCGTGTTCATGCTCACCGTCAACCCGCTGATAACCCTTGTTGTTGTTGCCGTAACGCCGCTTTCGCTTGCGGTCGCAAGCTTTATTTCCAAGCGAACCTACTCCATGTTCCGCAAACAAAGCGAGACCCGCGGAGAGCAAACTGCGCTGATCGATGAATTTATCGGCGAACAAAAGCTCATCCGTGCATTTTCATACGAGGCCCGCGCAGAAGAACGCTTTAATGCAGTTAACGAGAAGCTGCAAAAGTTTTCCCTCCGCGCCGTATTCTTTTCCTCTCTCACAAATCCGTGTACGCGCTTTGTGAACGCCGTTATCTATGCAGGGGTTGCCGTTTCCGGCGCATTCTCCGTGCTTGCGGGCGGGCTGACCGTCGGCGGACTTTCCGCTTTTTTAAGCTATGCCAACCAATACACAAAGCCGTTCAACGAAATTTCCGGAGTCATTACGGAATTGCAGGGCGCGTTTGCCTGTGCGGCGCGGCTGTTTGAGCTTATCAACACCCCTGCGGAAGTCGATGCCGCCGCTGCGCCGAACCCTGCTCAACGCAATGAAAAGGCTGAAAGCACCGGCAATGTCAGCTTCCGCAATGTTTGTTTTTCCTACACGCCCGACACGGAGCTGATCCGCGATTTTTCGCTTGAGGTAAAAAGCGGAATGCGCGTTGCGATCGTCGGCCCGACGGGCTGCGGCAAAACCACGCTTATTAACCTGCTCATGCGTTTCTATGACGTGAATTCGGGCGAAATTATCATTGACGGAGTGGAAACCCGTTCCATGCCCCGCCATGAGCTGCGCAAAAAATTCGGCATGGTTCTTCAGGAAACATGGCTTCAGGCGGGAACCGTTCGGCAAAACATTGCAATGGGCAGGCCGCAGGCAGCGGAAAACGAAATCATCGCCGCCGCAAAGGCCTGTCACGCGCACGGGTTCATAATGCGTCTTCCGAAAGGTTACGACACCGTACTTGACGAAGCGGGCGGCAGCCTTTCCCAAGGGCAAAAGCAGCTCCTCTGCATTGCGCGCGTTATGCTTTTGAATCCCCCGATGCTGATTCTTGACGAGGCTACCTCTTCCATTGATACGCGCACGGAGCTTCTCGTTCAAGATGCTTTTGCAAAGCTTATGCACGGCCGAACAAGCTTTATCGTTGCGCACAGGCTTTCAACCGTTCGTGAGGCGGATATTATCCTTGTTATGCGCAGCGGGCGCATAGTTGAAAGCGGAACTCATGATGAATTGCTCCGCGCCGACGGTTTTTATAAAAAACTTTACGAGAGTCAGTTTGCCCGCTGAAAATGATTGTTCCGCTTTTTTGCTTTTGATATTTTCGCCGCAGGCAGAATCATGTTTGCGGTGATTTTTCTTTTTGGCGTTTTAATATCCGTTGAAATATCTCTGTTGTGCAGTTGATATATTTTATTAATGCCTTGTTTTTTGTTGTCAAATATCGGGTATATGTGTTATACTGGGAAGGAGCAAGGACAGCGCATTTGATTTGCTCCGCGTAATTTCGTGTTTACCGCCGAACAATCTTTCGGTTGTCCGCTCACGGCATTGTTTTTCCCCGCTCGACGATTTCATGACAGGAGGTTAAATCTTATGAAATCAAAACGCAAATTTCTCATTCCAGCCCTTGCCGTTGTGCTTACGGCGGCATTGGCAGTCGGCGTGTTCTTCTTTTACAAGGCCTTTAAAAAGCGCATAAATCCGGAAGACCAAATGATTCACAACACGCAGGAGCGCATTGAATATGCGCAGTCATGTTACAAAGAATTCAGCAAAAACCCGAACAAGACCTATACCGTTCTTGTCTCGCTCGACAGCGTCACAACGGAGGAGTTTACGCAGCTCTTTGCCGACTGCGGCGGCTTCACCCAGGTATACGACTGTATAACCGAAGGCGTTGACGACCCGATGTACGGCGGTTATCTCGACTGTGAAGGCAAAACGGCGGCGCAGATTGTCGCCGAGTGCTATGCGGACACTTACGACAGCATCTGTTCCGAGTTGGACAGTTATGATCAGCAGGCTGCGGAAATCCGGGAGTCTTATATGTATGATGAGACTGTCGAGCCTTTTGTTACGCAGCCCCCTGTTGACACATTCGGCAAGGATATAGACACATCCGATATTGAAGTCCCCGGAAGCTCCTACAGCAGCGATGACACAGACTTCCAGCTGGCAGAAGACTTGGCTGACTTGCAGGAATTCCATGATAACTTTGTCATGCTGAAACAAGCAATGGAGCAAGGCAGGTATCGCATATACGGAGTTAAACTGACGCTGACAGGTGCGCAGGCTCAGGCACTGCTTCAATCGAACAAAGTCCGTTTGGTCGAGAAGCTGACGATTTTTCCTGAAAGCAGCCTCTCTCCGTTGGATCCCTCCGAGGAGAATTGGGATTAAGAATATGACTTTTCATACTTTTGCGGCAATCTATTGTTTATTGTCGTTCGCACGCAATTGCACTTTATCTATAGTGCGGCAGTCTGTTTGCGTCTAATATGAAACCAAAGTATCCGAATCACCGCAGGCAGAATCATGTCTGCGGCGATTTTTTGAAGCACTTCTTCAAGAAGCACTTCTTCAATCGGCCTTTGTCGGCAAAACAACGGTTCCTTTGCATTCATAAAGAATCGAAATAATCAAAGCGGCTCATCCCGATTGCATTTCGCAATGTGTCGGGGCGAGCCGCTTTTTATGGTTCTTTTCGGATTTTGCTGCTAAGGCTTATTTTGCCTGTTTTGCCCTGCGAACCGCAAGAATTCTCTGCATTTCGTTATAAACGATCATATAGCCCTCGTCAACGCCCATGCCGGGTTTTGCAAGGATCTGAACGGGCTGGGTTGCCATTGCGCACTGGGTGCAAACCTGTGCGGAACGGTCGGTTTCGTTGCAGGTGCCGCCCTGATATGCGCCGATGCCCTTTTCCTTGCAGTAGAGAACTGCTTCAATGGTGTTGTTGATGCCGCCGAGATCGGGAGTTTTTATCTGAACCATGTGACCCGCTTTGTTGTCGGCAAAGTACTTGATGTCCTCAAGAGTGTTGCACCATTCGTCCGCAACGATCTCAACGTTGATTCCGCGGTCGTCAAGTTCCTTGGTGATTGCTGCAAGCGCGCGCATCTGCTTTTCGCGGTCTTCAACATCCATGGGGCCTTCAATGCGGAGATGGAAGGGCTTTGCGGCTTCTTCAAGGCGTGCCATGTAATCAGCCATTGCCTTGTAGTTATCGTTGCCGAATGCAGCACCGATTGTGCCGTATACGTCAATGTGGAAAATCGGGTTGTAATTTTCATCCGTGCGGAGCTGAAGCACGCGGTCACGCAGCCATGCAACATACTGTTCGAGCAGTTCGCCGTGTTCGCCGAGCTTGGTCTTAACGTTGTTGATAAGCGCATGGGGCAGAATCTGTGCGCCCTTGATAATCATTTTATCCGCATTGGTGTAGCGATCGTCACCGGACTGGGTGAAAATATCAATGGGCTTGTCGGAAATGGTGCAGCCGTATTCGTCCGCAACAACTTCGCACATCATTCTGCCGGTGGACCTTGCAACAGCGTCAAGAATCGCCTGAGTCATGCCGTAGCGAATTGCGGTGTGCAGACGTTTGCCGTCAACATGGATAGATTCGACCATTTCGGAAAGTGCGCGGAAATTGTCCGCCTCTTTGCCGACGAGTTCGGGCTTGATATAGTTTTCGATAACGGGAATGAAGTCCTTTGCAAGGAAGAGGGGATCGCGTCCGCCGCAGCCGCTGTACTGAACGGCAGCGCAGTCGCCGTACGCAATCTGGCCGTCCTCAAGAACGAGCATCACGGAGATGGACTCACCGGGCTGACGAACGGAGGTAAAGCCGGGGGTTTTGGGTTCGCCGACGTATGCGGCGCCGTCGCTTTTTGCGCCCGCTTTAATGGCGCGCTGATCGTCAAAATAGAAGCCTGTTCTGCCTGCGGAGCAGATAACATCGATAATTTTCATAAAAGTATCCTTTCAGTTCTTCAAAATTTTATTTCAAAAATGAAATTTAAGTATTCGGGCGGCACGAAAGCATTCCGCGCCGCCGTGCATTTTCAGCCGAAGCCGATTTGCGTCCGTTTATCTGCGGAGAGCCTGCGGCCTTCCGACAAGGCGACCCTTGCTGATCGCGTAAACATCGTCAATGACCATTTGGAAGGTTGCATTGCGCTTTTCGGCCTTTGCGCGCTCTTCGATCTTTGCACGATGGAACGCCTTGATATCATCGGTGAAGGGCAGCGCACCCATGTCGAGAATGCGGATCGCGCCGTCGTTATCGCGTGCGGGAAGCATTTTGCCCGCATTGTAGCGGGAAGGCGCAAACGGAATATCAAGAACGCCCGCAAGCACAGCGCGAACGGAACCTACCGCGAGGTCGCCCTCGCCCAGTTCGAAGCACTTATCGACAATGCAGCGCGTCTCTCTGCGGATAATATCTTTTTCTTCCTCAAGGTTGGCTGCGGTGCAAACCTGGTCGGAAAGCATGCTGATGACCTGCTTTGTGCAGCGCAGACCCTGTGCGTTTGCTTCCATTGTGGGAACGCCCGCCGCTTCATGCGGAGTTTTGACGATGACCTTTGTTGCCTTTGAGAGTGCAGCGGTTGCACTGCCCCAGGAAATAACGCCGAATGCCTTCGCTTCGTCCTGCGGGAAACCGCCCATCCACTGATGGAAAACCGTGGTTATGACAGCATCATCATAGCCGTATTTATGCATGTATTCGTTTGTCAGCTCTTCAAGGGTGCGGATCGCCGCAACATCCTGAACAAGGTTGCCGCATTGGCCGTAGCCGACGGTGATATTGCGAACTCCCTGCTCTGCCGCAAGCAAAGCTTCAATAATCGCAACCGCATGGGATACGCAGGGCGGAACAAGAGTTCCCGTAAGCGGACCGTAGGGTTCACGGTTGATGGAAACTCCCGCTTCTTCGTAGATGCCGGTAAGCCTGTCAACATACTGCCAATCACGGATCGTCTCCTCCATCGGGACGCTCTTTGCATAGGGAAGGTTGTAGGAAATACCGCCGCCTTCATAGCTTGTGAAACCGCCCGCATAGGCAATTTCGGTCAAAAGGCGCGCATCGGGTGTGCCGTGGCGCACCTGAATGGGAGTGTTCAATGCTTCAATGAGCATACGGCAGCCCGCGACGCCGTGATTGACGGCGGGAAAGCCGTTAAGCAGGGAACGGCCGAGCCGCTGGGACTCCTTTATGCCGTTTTCGGCTTCTTCATAGCGGTTCTGACGGGTGTAGCTGTCAATGGTTGTCGGAAGCAGATCGGCTTCGCCGTTATCCTGAAGATAAGTCAACAGCTTGATATGTTCGGGAATCAGCGCAACGCCCGCACGCGGCTGAATCAAAGTGATACCCTTTTCCTTTGCTTCAACAAGTTTTTTTGAAAAAACTTTGTGAGCGGGCATGGCCTTGTGGTATTCGATGGCTTCTTTAAGATCAACTTCCCTGCCGGTCGGCCACTGCTTGAGCACGTCGGCACGGATTGCGTTGAATTCGTCATCGGGAATGCGCTTGTTTTTGATATTGGGGTTGTTCATTGTTTAAATGCTCCTCTTTTATTGGGAAATCGCCTGAAGGCAGGTTCGGCATCGAACCTGTTTTCGTCAGGCTCTGCATAGTTCTTGTTTCATTATGCTCAACGCCTGTTCCGGATATTTTTCGGAAAGCAGACCCATTGCGGCTATAATGTATTTTCTGTCGACAAGCACATCCGCCCTGAGCGGCCTCAGCGATGTCGGCTCCTTTTGGTCATAGAGCGCAAATGACGCGATCTTTGCCGTGTTTGTTGTGTGAATCAGTGAACCGCCCGTGACAACGAGCTTCTGCACTTTACGCAGATCCTTGCCGGTTTGAACATAGGTCGTGCCCATCATTGAATACGCTTCTTCGATGCGGCCCGCATGTCTTGTCACCGCCGTGCGCACCGCCATGCATGCAAGAGCTTCGTCCAACCGTTCGGTTTCATCGTCCGTCGGCAAAAGATCTGTGTTTGCGGCAAACATACCGATGATTTCCTCCGCACGCGCCTCGCTCATGCCTGCAAGCTCTGCAATCGTTTTTATTCCCGCCGCATCCACAATTCCGCGAATGCTGTATCTCATGCCGATATCGCCCTCAACCGTGCGCTTGATATACGGCTCGGGCAAACCCTTGAGCATGGTTCGCGGGTCGGTCGGCATTCCGTTTGCAACGGAATAAACATCCGTTGTTGCGCCGCCGACATCAACGGCAACAAGTTCCCCAAGCCCGCGGGAATTATCCGTCCCCTCCGCAAGCAGCTTCATTGCCGCCATGACTGCGGAAGGCGTCGGCATCATAATGCCGGAAATAAGTTCGCTCGCCTTGGTAAGTCCCTTTGCCTGCACGATTCTTTTAAGGAAAACTTCGCGAATCTCTTTCTGGGTCGGTTCAATGTTAAGCGTGCCGAATTTCGGCATAACATTTTCGCAAATATGCACTTCGCGCCCTTCGAGAATGCGCTCGCACTGCCGCACGGCATTTCGGTTGCCCGCAATTATGACGGGAAAATCTCCGCCTATATCCGCAAGCACGTGCGCATTATGCAGAATGCAGTCGGTATTGCCGCCGTCCGTGCCGCCGACAAGCAGGAAAATATCCGGATTTATCGCCTTAATCTCGTCCGCATCATCCTCATTGAGCTTGAAGGCGTAGGTCTTCAGCACCTTTGCGCCCGCACCGAGGCTTGCACACTTTGCGGCTTCCGCCGTCAGTTCCGGAACGAGCCCGCTTGCAAGCATACGAAGGCCGCCCGCCGCGCTGCTGGCGGCGTAGCGTTCGCAAAAATCAAGTTTTCCGGTCACTTTTTCAAGCTTTGAAAGCGCGTCGGAAAGTCCGTCGTTAATGTCCGACTGAACGGTCGTGTAGGCATTTGCCGTGCCCAGCAGCCTGCCTTCGTCAACATCCGCCGCGGTGACCTTTGTGTATGTGCTCCCGAAATCGATCAAAAGAACAGGTTTCATGTTTTTTCCCCGCTTTGCAATCGTAATCAGTAAACAATCAGAGCCGCAGGTTATTCCTCAACGTGCAGGTCCTGTTTCAATGCCTCGATATCAACTTCCGGCGGGGTTCCCGGCGGGAAGGAGCGATCGAAGCCCATCTCTTTAAAACGCTTTTCAACCTCGTCAAACGGCTGTTTGCCGATAACGATATTGCCGCCCACATAGAGCAGGATGTTTTCCAAACCTGCCTCATCGCATTTTTCACGCATACCGCGGCAATCCAGCTCACCCTGACCATAGAGTGAGGAGATGACGATTGCATCGGCGTTCGTTTCAATTGCGGCGTTGATGAATTCTTCCTGAGAAACCATAACGCCGAGATTGACAACATTGAAACCCGCATCGGTGAATGCATGATACAGGATCTTGTTGCCGACCGCGTGAACATCGGCGCCGATAACGCCGATAACAAGAGTCTTTTTATCCATCACTGTGACCTCTCATTATTATGATAAAGTGTCCTTACATAACCCAAGCACACAAAGAAACATTGTGTGCCGCATTTTACAGTCGTATAATACATTTTTAAGCGCAAATAGTCAAGTGCATATGCACTGCAAACCCCAATATATTTGATTTAACATTAATAAAACGACTCAACGGACGAGTTAACATAAAGCGCGGCGGGAAATTTTATTCCTGCCGCGCCGTTCGCTTTAGTGCAAAACTTTATTCTTCTTAGGATTTATTATGCCTCCGCCTTGCCCGCCGTGTTCTGCGGTTTTATGCACGGCGGCTGTTCACCGTTAAGTGCCGCTCTCAGAGCCAGCAGAGCATCGAAAACGTCAACCGCACCGTCGCCGTTAAGATCCGCACGTGCAGCCTGCTCATCGGTGAGCCCCTCCGTTCCTATTGCATAGCGCATAAGCATAAGCGCGTCGTCAATTTCAATCGTGCCGTCGCCGTTAATATCGCCGATAACGGGGGCTTCGGGTTCGAAAACCGCGTGAATAACCGTGTCCTCATCAACGGTGATTATCTCATCCGTGACAAGCTCTCCGTTGATGAACCAACCCACAAATACCATGCCCTCATGAGTCGGAACGGGTATTTCGCTGACTTCCAAGCTGAAGCCGACACTGACAGGGGTATCAAGCAGCGTTTCTCCCGTGTAATCGTCAATCACCGTCAAATTGCACGTGCGCGGAGCGTAAACCGCCGCAAAAACCATGGGTCGGGTAATCGTTACGGTTTCTTCGGTTATTATGCGCCCGTTGTAATCCCAGCCTGCGAACGCCATTCCCTCGTGAACGGGCGGCGCGGGAAAATCGCTGACTCTCAGCACCGTGCCGTATTCAACATCCTCCATGGTCACAAAAAAGCTGTCAGCCATGGTATCATAGAATCTCACGGTAAAAGTCTCTTTCCTCAATACCGCCGTAATGACCATATCCTCGTTTACGATAACGGTTCCCGACTCCATCAGCTCGCCGTTTACAAGCCAGCCCACAAACACCATTCCCTCACGATAGGGCGGCATGGGCAGATCCGCAAGGTCAACTTCCGTTCCGGCTCGAACTTCGTAAGTCTCATATGTTTCGCCGGTATCGCTGTCAACAAGCGTGATCGTATGCGTTTCGAACCCGCTGTAAACCGCTGTAACCGTCATGTCCCCCAACACTCTGAGATAGGAGCCTTCAAACAGGGTCCCTTCAACATACCAGCCGACAAAGTCCGCATTCTCATGAACGGGCGGAACGGGGAATTCGTCCCTGTAAAGGCCGTTGTCATAGAGCACGGTTACGGATTGCAGCGTTTCACCGGTGTAACCGTCAACGAACGTGACCGTATAAGGGTGCTGCTCATAGGTAGCGTAGATTATAACGTTTGACACGACCGTAACTTCGTCAAGGAACTCGCCGTAGCCGTACCATCCCTTAAAATCATAGCCTTCATGTTCAATGTGTTCGGGGAAATCTTCCGCCTTGATCACTGTTCCGTAAGGCACAGTATCGGTACGAAGAATGACGTCGGTGTGATTATCCCAGAACTTGACCGTGTACATTTTCGCTTCATAAGCCGCATAGCAGCTTGTATTTTCCGTAACATTGATGCTTCCCGAAACGGCGCTTCCGTCCGCATACTGCCATTCGGCAAAATTGTATCCGACTGCATCGGGAGCTTTTGGAAATTCGGACAAGGGAATTTCCGTGCCGTATTCTGCGGTGCGTGTTCCGATGAGTTCGCCGGTGAGTCCCGAATAAAAGCTTACCGTGTAGACTTCGTTGCTGTATTCTGCGCGGAAAGTCGTATCACCCGTAAGATAGTAACTGCTGCCGAAAAATTCGGAACCGTTAACCGACCAATATTCAAACGTTTTGCCCTCATGCTCCGGCGGCTCGGGAAAAGCCTCTGCCATAACGGTATCTCCGATGGACATATTCAGAGTTTTCAGCACCTGTTCCGTCGCGCCGTCCACCCATTGCACGGTGCAGGTCGGAGCAGTGTAAACGGCAATAATGTCCACATTGCTGTTCACCGTCACGCTGCCGCTGATAGCGGTTCCGCCGCGGGTCTTCCAATGTGAGAATTCCATTCCCCCGATAGCGGGCGGCGTCGGAAAATCATTAACGTTGAGGCTTGAATTCTGCGTTACGGTGTAGGTTTCGTAAGGATTGTTCATCCCGTCAACAAAGAAGCTTACCGTGTAAAGCGGAGGGAAGTACCAGTTACTGTTGCCCGCAAGTACGGGGTGGGTGTATACACCCTCATCCTCATAATAATAAGGATCGTATTCACCGCGGCGGCTCTTCGCATAGTCAAGTGCCTGCCCGATATTGTAGCATTCGGACACGCCCAATCCGCGCATGGAGTTCAAAATATCTTGGAAGATGTAAACATCATATGCAACGGTCACGGTTTCATCATAACCCAAAGCAACGGAAGCACCGTGTGAAGTGAAATAGTTCAGCAGATTGCCGTCCTTGCCGCCGCTGCATGTTGCAAGGTGAACATAGCTGCCCGGCATGGTTGCGGTTGCATAGTGATTCAGATAGAGATAGTTCACGGCAATGCCGCCGCCGGCAAGTTCCACAACCCAGCCGTTGCTGTAATCGCTTGCCGTGACACCGTTTTCATTGTGAATCGCAATATAGCTCAGCCCGTCATATTCCAAACCGTGCGAGTCAAACATGATCACACCGTATTTATACATCTCTGTCAAATCGTTAACATCACATTCGTTGCCTCCGTACACGGTCAAAGTTCCACCCGTATAGCTGCTGATCACGGGAGCGAAGGTTTCCGAATAGTAAGCGCCGACACCCTCATCAATTCCTAAGTATGGCGCATAAACGGCAACATTTCTGTTTGAGGCCGTGACCGCACCGTCATCCAAAATACCGCGAACCTCTTCCGCAGGGGAAAGCTCGATTTTAACAGGTTCGGAACCTTCTCTGATGCCGTGAACGATATTGTAATCATACACAACGGTCATTCCGGATTTCAGAGTGTAGCCGAAAGTTGTTCCGTTCTGCCGGTTGATGCTCTTGATTCGTGAATCTCCGTCAAGATATTCGAACAGGCTGTCAACCGTGTCAACAGCGGACAGGTCGGAGTCAAGTTCGCTTTCGAGTTCAAAGAGCTCGCCGTCAATTTCACGACGAACCTTCTGCATACTGCGAAGTTCAGCTGCTGCCGCATAACTGTCCGCCGCAGCACCGATGGGCAAAAGCCCGATGCAAAGCATCGCCGCAATGAGAATACAGAGTATTCTTCTGAAATTCGTTTCTTTCATAATGCCTCCTGAATGATTTTTTTATATCACGCAATTCGAGTGAACAGCGCTGATATCGTTCACAAGCTCAAGCATCGGATTTCGGAGAACGTGCTGCACCGTTTCCGTCGTTCATACCGCGACCGCAGTCGAGTCCGAATCGTCTGTTTGCAAAAACTATTCCTTGGAGTATGATTTAAATAATAATTTAAATTGCGCTCCAATCATTTAGATTTTAACACAGTATTCAGAGGCTGTCAACAACATTCGAAAAGTATCCGATTGATTCTTTTTCTGAAAAAAGGCAGCAAATTAACATTTTTCGGTACGGTTCATAATTTCCTCAAATAAATATAACTTGCGGAAAACTTTGCAGCAAAAAGCACGGCAGGGAAAACTCCGCCGTGCTGCGTTTCACTTTCAGTTTGGAAGCATAAGCTTCAAGTCGTAATCGAGTTCCTATTTATTGTTGCTGAGCATATCCGCCGCCGCATCCGCAACGTTTTCGTTTGTCAGCCTGTCAATAATTCCGTTTTTGGATTCAAAGCCGCACAACCGGCGCGCGCCGCCCTTCATCATCAGGCCGATGCTTGCGTTACTGCTGCTTTTCTCATCCGAAAACCCCTCGGCAAGCCCGGTTGCATTTTGGACCTGTTCAAGCGTCATGTTTTCAAACACAACAAGGCAGTTCTCGGTAACAAACGGCGCAATAGCCTCGCCTGCTTCTTCCGCCTGTTCGCCTGTCAGCACAATGATATCATAATCGCGCTCTTCCGCAGCCTTAACAATTTCGCTGCCCGTGCACTCTCGATCAAACAAAATCCTGTACCGCATTGAATCCATGCGTGCGGCAGTGTTTGATTTCACGACAGCGCAAAGGTAAACAATGCAACCGATGAGCAAAACGATAACAAAACCGGGAATTACTTTCCAAAGAACATTTCTCTTTGCAGATTTCTTTTTTTCCATTAAATACATGCCCCCTCTTCGATTTTCGGTATACACATAATAGCATACTAACGTTGTGAAGTCAAGCAAAATGCGTGTATATTTTTTGCATAGTGCCTTTTAAATGATAGCCGAAATGCAAATAAAAACAGGAACAAAAAAAAGAAACAGTCATTTGACTGTTTCTTTGGGATCCGGCAGCTGCCTATCCTCCCATGCCGTCGCCGGCACAGTACTGTCGGTGTATGAGGGCTTAACTTCTGTGTTCGCCAATCGTAATCGTTACAGTCAGGCAAGAACCGCCATCGACCAGATGGATATCCACTTCAAAAAACGTCTTGTCGTGAGCAATTATTAACGAGAAAGTCCCAGGTTTCCAGTGATTCCGGGGACTTTCCATTACTGATTCAGCTCACGCAGGTTTTCCTCAAACTGTTTTTGGAGCAGCTTTCTAGAGTAGCATGCAGCTACAAAAGAGGAAAGGGCGAGATTGTATACATTGGTGTATTGTACATAATGCCATTTCAGGTTTTCTTTCCAGTTGGTGAGCGTGATCGTCTTGTCCTCATCGAGATGGTAATCGTAGAGGTTGTTGCGAAGCTCATAAGCGGCTGCATAGGAGAGGATATGCTTCATCAGAACAGCAGCGTCAGCCGGAACCGGGAGATCTTTCATATCGACCGCGCCGCTGCGGTAAATGGCTGCAAAACGTCCGGCAGGGTGTTTTAACTGGAATAAACCATCTAACGTAAAGTTTTCAAGATCCGTATCAAAAGATTGCAGGGTTGCCAGCACCAGAGTATCGGTCATTTCCTGAAAAGCAGGGTTGGCAGAACAGTTCTTTGTTTCAAAATATTCATCCATAAAATCGTAGAGAATAAAATCTTCGCACGTAAAATGCAGATCTTCCATATAGGCGGCCGCAAATTTTGGAAGCAATGCGATCAGTGTACTATAGTGGATAGAACAGATGGCAAGGGCAGCATAAAACTGTACTTCTGTCTGCAATAAAAGTTCCAGATCCACATCCACATTTGAAAAATCCACGGAAGAAATCTCAGGGCATGCCTCTTTGAAAATGCGGTTTAAGATCGCATAAAATCATACTCTGACAGTGATATTTAGCATGATACGTAGTAACTATCAGTCTCTTTATTGCAACTATCTGGAATATCGATTATATCTTTAGCGCGAAACGATTCCAAATACTTGCAGACCATGACGAATAAAAAACAAATTCAGACTAAAAAGATAAGTTTTATCCTCGCACTGTCCGTTATCATTTATGCGGCCATAGATACTTATCTTTTCCTTTGCCATGATATCAATATCATGCGCATAACGACTCCTGTCATCCTTGGACTGGTAATAGCTATCATATTGTGCGGACTCCTGCGCAAATTTTTCTATAAATGGCTGACAAAAAATCCTATCAACTTCTCTTTGGGCGAGCCATCTACCCCTATTGTAGAATCAGAGAACGCCATAAAATCTATGGATGCTACTGAGACACTGCCCATCGAGCAACCGATGAATTTGCCTGAACAGGAGTGTCCTCCATCTCAACAGTCGAATCAAGATACTGTAAACTCTGATTGTCCGCAAGATTCTCATTTGAATAAATATGATTCCATATTGGTGGAACTCAAAAAGAAAGAGATTGAAAGGCAAGCGGAAATCATGGATACGATTCGGGAATATGTAACCGTCAAGACTGCCCCCTATCTCTCCAAAGAGGATATTGCCACCCTCATTTCCAATATAGAGTATATGGCTTACGATCAACCTGAGTCATATAAACCGATTCGTTCCAATATAGACAATCCGCTGAGGTCGCCTGGACTTCGCCATTTGGCATGGAATGTCGGTGAACGCTTGGGAGTACCCTTGGCGAAAAGAGCCGTTTTTATCAAAGAATCATTTCCATACGAACTCGTAAACGCGACCCTTGAATATCTTAAACTTAATTTACGGGATAATGTTCCAAGCCAGATTCCCATTGATGTACCAGATAAAGGCGACTATCGCTTCCATTTAGATGTAGATAATGATGACTCGCAATAAAAAAAGTATGCAGACGAAATAATTAATCCGGTCTGTATTGTTCTGCAAGGTTTCATTGAGTTGGTTCGCAGCATGTTAAACGATTAAAATAGTCATAATATGGAAAAAGACCAACTGACATTCAACGACCTGCCGAATGTGGTAGGCGAACTATGCGACAGAATCGCAAGTATGGAAAACCTGCTTACGGAGAAACTTTCCAAGCAGTACGAAACCAAAGAGAACACGCACGTCCCCATGACCGTACAGGAGGCTTGCAACTATCTTAAAATGCCGTTGTCGACCTTTTATTACAAGGTCAAGAAAGACGATATTCCGGTTATAAAACAGGGAAAGCATCTCTACATCTATCGTGACGAACTGGATAGATGGCTGGAATCTTCCCGGAAGAATCCGGCTCCGCAAAGTTTCGAGGACGAGAATGAGTCTTTGCTCGCCTCCCATCGCCGTAAACCGAACCCTAAAAACTGGTAGCGATGGAAAAGACAGACACTATTATTCTTTCTCCTGAAGAATTGGCCGCTTATATGGCGGAGTCAACAATAAGCGTAACAAGTACATACGAACACTCCCCGGTGGTTCTGATGGTGGACGATACTGTTATCGGAACATTGGGAAACTTCAGTGCTTCCATCGGAAAAGCCAAAAGCAAGAAAACTTTCAACGTTTCAGCCATTGTCGCATCGGCGTTGAATAACAGCACCGTACTTCATTACCGGTCTACATTTCCCGAAAATAAGCGGA